>Ga0265294_10000827_pt1 | contig 42105 bp, 39 predicted proteins | sample MunlanPumphouse3_FD_192504 | JGI IMG/M metagenome (GOLD analysis project Ga0265294, IMG submission 192504) | Groundwater microbial communities from a municipal landfill in Southern Ontario, Canada - Pumphouse #3 | ecosystem: Environmental > Aquatic > Deep subsurface > Groundwater | place... | reverse complement strand
AGGAGGCGTTGGAGTTTTTTCAAAACATACCACCCCTTAAAAGAAAACTTCAGGTAATGTTTGACGTAGGCTTAGGCTATATAAGACTGGGGCAGCCCTCTACCCAGCTGTCGGGGGGAGAGGCCCAAAGGGTTAAGCTGGCTACAGAGCTTAGCAAAAGAAGTACCGGCAAGACGTTGTACATTCTGGATGAGCCCACCACCGGCCTGCATTTTGAGGACGTGCGAAAGCTGATTGGTGTGCTGTCCCGTCTGGCGGACAGCGGCAATACAATAGTAGTGATAGAGCACAACCTGGACGTTATTAAAACGGCGGACTATATAATAGACATGGGGCCCGAGGGAGGGGACCGGGGTGGTACGGTTATAGCCACCGGCACCCCCGAGGAGGTGGTCGGTGAGAAACATTCCTACACCGGCCGATTTCTTAAAAAGGTCCTATAAAATAAAGGGTAAATAAAGGGGACGGAGGTAATCACTACCTCCTCCCCCTTTATTTATATAATTATTCCCCTGACAGTGCCGCCGGGGTCCAGTATAAAGCCGCCGGTGCTGCCTGTTTCCAGCTGATAAAAGTGTGTGTTCCTTTCCCTGTTTCGCTGCTGTATTATTACTACGTCCCGGTTTACCCGGAGAGGGTTGGTTATAGGGATACTGTTATCGTCAAAGTGTTGGTGTATTGTAATGGTATATTCTGTATAGTCTATTTCGATTATTTCTCCGTATACGAATACCTCTCCCTCTTCCGGGCGGCACTCGGCCAGGGTAAACTTGTAATCAGGGCTGTTTATTATTACAGTTTTAATCCTGCTGTTCCAGTCTACCTCCATGCCCAGGGCAGTGTTTACAAACCGAATGGGTACATAAACCCTGTCGTTGTATATGAAGGGCTGTTCCTCAAACCTCGCTTCCCGACCGTCAATAACTATTCCTATACCGCCCCGGTGGACCTTTATCATTTCGAAAATTCCCTTTGCGTCAATGACCGCCGGTGCAAGTAAAAGAAGTATGATTGCTATTGCTACCGCTTTTCTAAACATTGACCTCTCTCCTTCTTTATACCCTGATTGTTGCCTTTAAAACGGATATTATACTTTTGTTATTTTGACGGGCAGGTGATAAAATAGGATTGACCGTAATTAATGTAGAGGGGTGTAATAATGCAAAGAGAAGAACTGCTAAAAGAAGTGGAGCAATTGGCTTATCAGTACGAGAGGGATTATGGTGGGTGCTCTCAGTGCGTTGTGGGTGCAATAAAGAAATCCCTGGGACTGATAAGCGATGACGTTTTTAAGGCCGCAACGGGATTGGCTGGCGGCGTGGGACTTACCGGGAATACCTGTGGGGCCCTTACCGGAGGGGTAATGGTACTTGGCATGTTGTTGGGAAGGGAATACGATAACTTTGCCGACCCGGAAAGGATAAGGTTTAGAACCTTTGAATTGGCGAAAAAACTAATTGAGCGCTTTGAACAGGAATACGGCACCGCTTCCTGTTACGGCATTCAGCGCAAAATTATGGGAAGGTCATACAACCTGTGGGATCAGGCCGAGTACGCCGAGTTTCTGGCAGCAGGAGGGCATGAAGATAAATGCCCGGCAGTTTGCGGCAAAGCGGCAAAGTGGGTAGCCGAAATATTATTGGAAGAAGACCTTATTTAGACTATATACCCACAAAATACCACCACGGCAGTAAAATGAACATAATAAACAGAAAAACCGTAAGGGTTAAGCCTATACCATATCTAAGAACGTGTTTGTTTGTGTAGCTGTCTTTGCCTGCCCCTACCATTATAGTTGCATGGTGGAAGGGAAGCAGGTAATGCACGCTGACCGTTACATAGGCAATTAACGTTACAACCGCCGGATTTGTCCCCGGTGCTGCAGCATTCATAATGCCGGGTAGCGTGACCGACAAAGTTGTGACGGCACTTCCGAGAAACATGTGCAGAACAGCAACCATTAAGGTGATGAATGAATAGTAGGCGCACCCTGCTTCGGCAGGAAGGTAGGGTAGCAGTTTAGAAAAAACGGCAGTCGCAATACCCTCATGGTTCAGTACTCCACCTATTGAAAAGGCAGCGGTCATAAACAGTAGCAGGCTGAAGTCTATATTCTTGATATCTCCGGGTTCCAGCAGTCTGCAGCAAAACATCGCTGCCACGGCGGCCAGGCTAATCCATGAAGGATGTATTGAATGAAGGGGCTCCAGTATCCATAGGACCAGAACGGTTACCAGTATGGCAAGAGTATTCTTTTCCATCACTGTAAGGGGAGGAAACTTTGTTGGTGCGGGAACGGTGCCGGACTTGGCTTTAAGAATACTTTCTTTGAAGGTAAGTACAAATAAGAGAAACATAATAATACTTATGACCAGAGATGGTATAGACATATATACCGTCCAGTCCAGCCAGCCCATATTAATATTCCCAAATTGCAGGGCGGAATAATTGAGCAGCACATCCCCGTTCAAAAACAGCATTGACGTACAGGTAGAGGCAACGTAGACGCTGAAAAGGACGACGGATTTAACCGGTTTTTCGGTTTGCTGTGCCTCCAAAAACCGTGTATAGATTGATGAAAGAATAATAACTCTGGGGAAAGGCTGGGGAATCACGAAAATAAGGGCGGCGTTTAAAACAAAGGACAAAGCCACCAGCCGAAGGGCACTTTTGCCAAACCTCCCCAGAGCGTATGCGGCTAAGCGGTCCGCCAGGCTTGTTTTAACAATCCCTTCCGAAATCAAAAAGGTACATACAATAAGTACAAAATTTGCAGATGCAGGGAAATGTAATACAGTTTTGACCGGCGTGCTGCTAAGGAGCAAAAAGACACCGAGCAAAAAAAGGCTGGTCAAATCCCTGCTTATTATTTTTGTCGACCACCAAATTAATGCAAGCAGCACCGAATAAAGCAGCACCCATCTATTAAAATCGAAATCAAAGGGGAGAGCAGCCAGTACAACAATAGGTACTGCTATACTTAATGCTGTTTTCAGACATTTATTCACTGTCATGCAATCCCTTGTTTATAATAATAAGGCTTTGTGCCAGTAGTGCCGTTCGTTCCCAAAGGCTTTCCGTTTCCAGGTATTCTTCGGGACTATGCAAAAGTCCTGCAACCGGTCCCATGCCACAGATGACAGGGATTCCCGCCGCCGAACAGAAGCCGGCATCACCCTCACCGCCGGTTTTAACCGACTTTACCTGTATGCCAAGCCTTTCCCCGCTTTGTTTCACGCATTCCAGCAGTTTAAAGGTTTGGGGCGTATCCATCATAGGTTGGAAGCCCGGGTGCTGTTCAAGGCTTAATGTCGTCCCCGGTACCGATGAAACGGAGCATATCTTAATAATTTCTTCCACCGTCTCTTTTCCCTGTTCTGGGGTCCAGTACTTGACATCTATTTTGGCTGTCCCTTGGCCTGCGATGGCGTTTCCAAGCGTGGTACCGGCGTTTAGATAACCAACATTTACCGTAATGCCCGCCCGGGGGTCCAAAAGTTTGTGAAGCAGAAGTGTTTTATGGGCAAGTTCCTCAGCCGCGCTGATTCCTTTTTCCGGCTCCACCCCCGAATGAGCGGACCTTCCTTTTACCTTAAGGGTAAAATAGGTGCCGCCCTTTCTGGCTATAACCACCGCTCCATTGGCCCGGGCTGGTTCAACGCTGAGGCACAGTTTTGCATTTTTCGCGGAATCCATAATGTATTTTTTGGAAAAGGGCGAGGCTTGTTCTTCGTCCGAACTCAGTATAATCTTTATATTCCGGGGAAGCATATCCAGGTCCTTTAATACCTTTAATGCATAGCAGAGCGTTACCAGGCCCCCCTTCATGTCCCCTGCACCAGGGCATACAATTCTTCCGCCTGCCATTTCATGGGATTCACTGCCGGTAAGGGTCTGAGCCATATCCGTATGGCCGATTAACATTACATCTCCCTCCCTGCCGCTAAAGGCTTCCAGACAGTCGGCATGGCCCTCCGAGGAATGTCTGACGGTTGTAAAACCCAATGAGCCTATTCTATTCTCCATTATATCAACAACTTTGTTTACTTCATCCGAGTCTAATGTATAGCTGTTTACCGCCAGCAGTATCTTTAAAAGGTCTATCATTTCATTCAGGCTTTCTTTGCTACGTTTAAGCAGTAATTCTTCCAAACTTTCCCTCTCCTTTTTATAAACCGGAGATGTTAGAATCGAACAAGTCCCCCGGTTAATGAATTTTTTTAAAACATCTTGCAAAATTGCAGATAATAATATAATATGAATGTAAGATGGTTAGACCAATCATTCAACATATTATATTTATTATATAAAACTAACCAAAACCCTTTTAAAAAATACGGAAAATTATTTAGCTTAAATAAGTAGAGATATCCATCTGTGCAAAAATCGGAGAGAAACGAATCTGTGAATGCATATTTCGGGTCTAACCATAATTTACCATAGAGGAAGAGTACATTACTTCTGAAAGGGGTGATCCATGAAGAAACTGCGCCTTCCAAAATACGCCACCTAGTAAGGGACAAGCCCGGTAAACAGTCCGGCAAGAGTCCCTGACACAGGAAGTATGACAGGTTGTATTGGAGACATTTCTGATATGCATGAAGAGCTTTTGTCCTACAAACGCGGTTCTGAATGTCTTCTAAATCAAAAAGGGGGTAAAAGAGTGTTGAAGAAAAAGAGTGTAGTCCTGTTACTGCTTGTTACAATGATCGCAATGGTACTGGCAGGATGTTCGGGTGGAGAAAAAGCCGGTGGAGATAAGCAGGCCGGAGGAGACGAACAGGTACTCAGAATAGCCCATCTTGCTCCTCTTACAGGTTCTGCAGCGTCCTACGGGGTCCAGATAGTCCAGGCCGCCAAGATGGCTGTGGAAGAGATCAACGAAGCGGGTGGATTCACGGGGCCCAACGGAGAGACTATAAAAATTGAGTATACTGAGATTGACGAAACTTCAAACTCAGCTTCCGCAATCGACGCGGCAAGAAAAGCCGTATCCCTTGATCCCCATGCTATGCTGGGGCCCAACAGAAGCGGTGGTGTCCTTGCAGCCCACTCCGTATGGCAGGAGGCAAAAATACCTACCATAACCGATGGTACAAGCCAGGATACCACGAGGCAGGGCAATCCTTACACATTCAGGATGCAGATTTCATCCGAATACTGGATGCCCATACTTGTGAAAACTGCGGTAGAGAAATACGATGTCAAAAAACCCGCTGTAATATACGGGCTTAACGACTACTCAAAGGCCAACTGGGTTGCCACAGAGGCGACAATGCCAGAATACGAATTGGAACCGGTTTCGGTTCAGACTTACAACGATGGTGACCAGGACTTTTCGGCACAGCTTATAGCAATAAGGGATTCCGGTGCCGATGCAATATTCGTATATGGCTATACTCCCGAGTGCGGGAAAATAATCCGCCAGCGTACAGAACTGGGTATGGGCGATGTCCTTGTGTTTACCGAGAGGGCTTCCACCGATCCGGCAGCCGTGGAACTTGCAGGGGCGGAGAACTTTGAAGAGGTTGTTACATCAACAACGCTATCGCCCGGCGACCCCGATCCCAAGGTTCAGGCATTCGTTAAAAAGTTTGAGGAGAAATATAATCAGACCATATCTGGAACCCATGTGAACCACTATGACAGCGTCTATATATTAAAGAGCATAGTAGAAAAAGTAGGCTTGGATAGGGAAAAGATAAGAGAAGAACTAGCAAACCTCAAGGACTACGAAGGCGCCCTTGCCGTATACGGCAGCGACGAAGAAGGAAACCTGGTTCACCACATGGCAACTCAGGTATTCAGAAACGGTAAGTGGGAGCTTATTATGAAGGAAGAATATGACTATTAATGGCAGGTAAACAGGGGAGAACTTTCTTCCTCCCCTGTTTACCAATCAAAAAGAGAGGTGAGACGGGTGTCACTTGTAACATTTGTTCAGTTGATTATTCAGGGACTGAATATGGGACTTATATACGCCCTGGCCGCCCTTGGAATTTCCCTGATATGGAATGCGACAAGTTTGTTCAATTTCTCTCAGGGGGACCTGCTTACCATAGGCGGCTATGTAATGCTAACCGCATTTTCGTACCTGGCTCTGCCCTACCCCGTAGCTTTTCTGATTACGGTGGTTGTAATGGGCGTTGCAGGTTACATGCTGAGCAAAGGATACTTTTATCCGATGTTTAAACAGAATTTCAATCCCCAGATAATACTGATTGGCACCGTGGCTTTGTCAATTTTCGTAAGGAACGGGATTCTCCTGACCTGGGGACCGGATGCCCAGACCTATGCAAATCCCTTCGGTAGCAAAGCGGTGGAAATACTTGGAGTCAACATAATGCCCCATTATATATGGAATGTAGTTATAGTGGCGGTTCTTGTTGTAGCACTGCAGATGTTCCTGCGGGGAACGGTAATAGGCATTGCCATGAGGGCGGTTGCGCAAAAACCGGTAGCTGCATCGCTAATGGGAGTTAAGGTAGAGCAGATGGTTTCGATGACTTTCTTACTGTCTACAGGTTTGGCAGCCATCTCAGGGTTGCTGGTCGCCCCGATTATACCATTAATACCCGAAATGGGGGGGCTGTTGGCAATAAAGGCCTTTGCTGCGGTATTGATAGGCGGGCTGGGTAGTTTTGCCGGTGCGCTGGTTGGAGGAGTAATAATAGGTATTGCGGAAGTGCTCTTTGCAACCCTGGTGGTTTCAACGTATAAGGATGTATTCATATTTGCAGTTTTGATTTTATTTTTGCTGATAAGACCCGGTGGAATCTTCAAAGCGGATATATCCGAGAAGGTATAGGGGGGATAGGAATGGGAAAAGCATTTGGTTTTTTTAAGAAGAATATACTGCTTATTATAGTACTGCTGCTGGCACTTGTTCCGGTGGCGGGCGTCCCCTCATATCAGTTCTATATAATCGAGAGGGGACTGCAGAACGCAATTATAGTTTTAAGCCTTGTAATTCTATTGGGATATACAGGGTTACTTTCTTTGGGACATGCCGGACTTCTGGCGGTGGGGGCTTATACCTTCGGAATCCTGACGGTTACCTATGGCATAAATCCGTGGATTGCCCTTATGGTGGCTCCGGTTGTGGCGGCTGCACTGGGGGCACTGCTGGGGATACCGTCCTTTAAGCTTAGCGGGCCCTTCCTGGTTGTTACCACCATTGCCTTTGGCGAGATAGTCAGAATACTGATTTTGAACTGGGAAAAGCTTACCGGGGGACCCTACGGGTTAGGTGGAATCAAGTCGGTAATCCCTAGCGCAAAGGGCATGTACTACTTCCTGTTGGTACTGGTTTTCCTGGTGTCGGTAGCTACCATGAGGCTGAGCAAGTCCCGTATCGGGCTGGCCTTTAAGGCGATAAAGGAGGACGAGGTCGCCGCTGAGGTAATGGGTGTTAACGTAAGGCGTTACAAACTGCTAGCCTTTACCATTTCATCGTTTATGGCAGGACTTTCAGGGGCCCTTTTTGCATGCCTGACCAATTACCTAAACCCGGATTCCTTCACCTTTGCAGAAAGTGCAACTTATTTGCTTATGGTGGTTCTTGGCGGGATGGCGAATGTGGTTGGGGCAGTAGCCAGTGCCCTTGGCGTGACGGCACTGCCGGAGGTCCTGAGGTTTATGGTCAGAAGCAGGATGGTAGTGTATTCGCTGGTACTGCTGCTTGTTATTAGGTATTCCAAGTCATTAAACATGAAGACTCTCAGAAAGGTCTTAGGGAAGCCGGAAGGCTCAACCCTGGGCGGAGGTGAATAGAATGGCACTACTGCAGACAAACCAACTGGTGAAAAAATTCGGAGGACTGACGGCCGTTGATAACCTGGATTTGGAGGTCAAAGATGGGGAAATATGCGGTCTGATAGGACCCAACGGCTCGGGTAAGACCACGGTACTCAACGTAATAACCGGCATCTATAAGGATGATGGCGGGAAGGTAATATTTGACGGCAAAGAAATACAGGGTTTGATGCCCCACCAGGTATGCGAAATGGGAATCGCAAGGACATTCCAGAATATAAGAGTGCTGGGTTCGCAGACAGTATACGACAACGTAAGATTGGGTCTGCATATCCGGACAAAGGCCGACCTGTTCAATATAATTTTCAACACCAAAAAGGTCGCAAGGGAAAATGAGGCCATAAGGGAAGAAATAGAGGAAGCTCTGGACCTGGTAGGGCTGCTGGAATACAAGAATGAACTCACAAAAAATCTGCCCTACGGTAAGCAAAAGGTGCTGGAAATTGCAAGGGCGATAGTGGCAAAGCCGAAAATCCTTCTTTTGGACGAACCGGCGGCGGGGCTTAATACTGCCGAAACCGAGGACCTCATGGATATAGTGAGGAATATAAGCAAAAGGAATACCTCCATACTGCTTATAGAACACGAGATGGCCTTTGTAGAGGGGCTTACTAGTAAGGTTTATGTAATAAACTACGGCAAAAAGATCGCCGAGGGGACCTATAACGAGATTAAGAATAATCCCGGAGTTATTGAAGCATATCTTGGAAGAGGGGGGAGCAATTAATGTTAAAGATTGATAAACTGGTTGTATCCTACGGAGTTGCCCCCGTTCTTCGAGAAATCAATATGGAGGTACCCCAGGGTAAAATAGTGACGCTTCTGGGGGCAAACGGGGCAGGAAAATCCACTACATTAAAGGCTGTTTCCGGTCTTCTAAAGCCTCTGTCGGGAGATATACTATTTTGCAAAGAGAGCATCTCGGGTGTAAGCCCTGAAAAAATAGTCAAAATGGGGGTTTCCCATGTTCCCGAAGGGCGGCAGGTTTTCCCCGGGCTGACGGTGGAGGAAAACCTCAAGATGGGAGCATATATCAATTACAAGCCCAAGATGGTTGCAGAGAAGATGGCAATGGTCTTTGACCTTTTTCCAAGGCTCAAGGAGAGGATTAAGCAGCTCGCGGGTACAATGAGCGGCGGCGAGCAGCAAATGCTGGCTATAGGAAGGGGCCTTATGAATGACCCCAAATTGCTTATGCTTGATGAGCCATCTCTCGGGCTGGCACCCATAATAATAGACGGTATTTTCGATAAGATAAAAGAAATAAACTCTTTGGGAACAACCATACTGCTTATCGAACAGAACGCAAACCTTGCCCTTTCGGTTAGCGATTACGCTTACATGCTTTCGGTGGGTAAGATTGCGATGGAAGGGGATACCGGTGAGATAAGAGATAACAAAAACCTTCTTGAAGTATATCTTGGAGGAGACCACTAAGATGAAGATTCTGGTATGTAACGTCGGCAGCACCTCGATAAAATACAGGCTTTTGGATATGGATGACGAAAAATCCCTTGCCTGGGGCCGGATGGAGAGGGTGGGCTCAGACAGCAGCGTGTACTTCCATAAGGATGTAAAGGGTCTGAAGTTCACCAAGGATGCCTCCATCCCCGATTATAAAACCGGGGTAGACCTTATGATAAAGACTCTTATAAGAAGCGGTCAAGGCGTTATCGAAAGCCTTAAGGAAATCTCTTCGGTGGGGTTCAAGGTTGTACATGCAAAAGGGATTACCGGTGTGCAGCTGCTGTCCGATGACGTACTGAAGGCGATGGAGGAGTATAATAGCATAGCTCCCGCACACAATCCTCCCTATATAAACGCGATAAGGCAGTTCATGGAAATAATACCCGGTGTACCGCTAATAGGCTCCTTTGAAAGCGGCTTTCATATGACCATTCCGCCGGAAGCTTATTTGTACGGAATACCCTATGAACTTTGCCGGGAACACGGTATAAGGAAATACGGTTTCCACGGTGCTTCCCATGAATACGTTTCAATTAGGGTCTCGGAACTGCTGGGACGTAGTGATTTGAGGATTGTTACCTGCCACCTTGGAGGCAGCGGGTCTTTGTGTGCGGTCAAAAACGGGCACTCGGTGGACACAACAATGGGCTTTTCGCTGCAAAGCGGCATACCAAACAATAACCGGTGTGGCGATATAGACCCCTTTATTCCGATATACCTCATGGAGTATATGGGGTACAGTCTTGAGGAAGTAAAGCAATTGTTGACAAAAGAGAGCGGGCTTTTGGGTCTTTCAGGAGTAAGCAATGATGTGAGAGATATAGAAGAGGCTGCGGAAGAAGGAAATGAAAGGGCAAGGTTGTGTATTGAGGCGTATTGCTACAGTATTAAAAAATATATTGGATCTTTTGCCTGTGCAATGGAAGGTTTGGATGTGGTGGCCTTTGCGGGCGGGATAGGAGAAAATGGAGTTAAGGTCAGAGAACGCATATGCACAGGCATGGAATTCCTGGGTATTCACCTGGATAAGGAACGCAATAATGCTAGGGGTAAAGAGGGTGTAATCTCCACTGATGCTTCGACTGTAAAGGTAATGGTGATTCCCACAAATGAGGAAATAGTGGTTGCCCGGAAGGCCAAGCAGTATTTGGAGGGGATGTAGATGGTGCTTGTTATAAACGAAAAGGACAACGTAGGAATTGCACTGGCCGATTTGCCGGAAAAAAGCGAGGTAAAGGCGGGGGAGCACATAGTATCTGTGAAGGAAAGGGTTCCCTTTGGGCATAAGGTATCGCTGAGGGATATCAAAAAAGGCGAGAAAATTATCAAATACGGTGAAGTAATAGGCGAAGCCATAGAAGATATTAAAGCAGGCTCCCATGTTCATATACACAATATGGCAGGCCTGAGAGGCCGGGGGGATGAAAAGGTATGAAACTGACCGGATACAGACGAAAAGACGGTAGCGTGGGAATAAGAAATCACATTCTTGTACTGCCGACGGTGGTATGTGCAAACGAGGTTGCCAGAGCAGTTGCGGAAAAGGTTCCCGGAGCCGTGGCGGTAAACCACCAGCATGGCTGTGCCCAGTTGGGCGTGGACGCCGACCAGACTAAGAGAACTCTGGCAGGACTTGGTTCAAACCCCAACGTTGCTGCGGTGATAGTAGTGGGGCTGGGCTGCGAGACGGTGCTTGCCCCATCGGTAGCCAGAGTGATAGAATCCAGCAGGCCCGGTATGCCAATGAAACATCTGGTAATACAGGACCTTGGTGGAACTGACAATGCAATAGAGGTCGGTATTCAATCGGGAATGGAAATGTATCAAATAGTATCGCAGTATAAAAGGGAGCCGATAGAATTCGGGGAACTCACTATATCCCTGGAGTGCGGTGGCTCGGATGTTACATCAGGGATTGCTTCAAACCCCGCCGTAGGTGCCGTAAGCGATATGTTGGTAAAAAAAGGCTCAACGGTTATTCTATCTGAAACATCAGAGCTTATTGGAGCGGAACACATACTTGCAGAAAGAGCTGTCAATGAGAAGGTAAAAGCCCGATTACTGGCCGTGGTTAAAGGAATGGAGCAAAAAGCCCTGCAGATGGGAGTCTCCATTACGGGGGGTAACCCCTCCCCGGGGAACATTGAAGGGGGCCTGACCACCATAGAGGAGAAATCCCTTGGTTGTGTGTATAAGGGAGGGACATCACCGGTCATGGAAGTTATAGAATATGCGGAAGCCCCAACCCAAAAAGGGCTTGTTGTAATGGACACACCCGGTCATGATATAGAGTCCATGACAGGGATGGCAGCGGGCGGAAGTCAAATCTGCCTGTTCACCACCGGAAGGGGAACTCCCATGGGATCGCCGGTTATGCCGGTTATTAAGATTTGCGGCAACCCAATAACATCAAAGAAGATGTCCTGCAACATCGATATTAATATTGGGACCATTATAGAAGGCCATGAGACATTAGATAAGGCCGCTGAAAGGATTATGAAAGAAATTGTCGAAGTAATAAATGGAAAATCCACGGCGGCTGAACAAAGAAGGATGTTTGGATTCGCGATAAACAGGATAGGACCAACTATGTAATTTTTGGCTCCAGTGGTCTAACAACCTTACATTTAAACAGCGGCCGCTAATAAGTGAGGGGGAAACGGAGTTATGTTAAAGCCTGTTAAAAAAAAGACTCTTCCCGAGGAGATTATTGAACAGTTCAAACAGCAGATAATATCGGGGAACTGGAAACCGGGGGACAGACTGCCGCCCGAAAGGGAGTTGTCCGAGTCCCTCGGGGTGAGTAGGACAAGTGTAAGGGAGGCATTAAGCGCGTTTACCGCTATTGGCCTGATAGAGGTTAGAGTTGGGGAGGGTACATTTCTGGCTTCCGACATAGCGCCGCTTTACAAAAGAGAGCTCTCCTCCAAGTTTTTGGTTAAACGGGGCAGTCTATTGGAAGTGGTGGAGGCAAGAAAGATTGTGGAGACACAACTGGCATATTTGGCCGCATTGAGGGCTACGGATGAGGACCTCAATAAAATGGAGAAGATTCTGGATAACATGGGAAAGAGGATAGCAAGCCAGAGCTCCTTTATGGAGTACGATGTTGCTTTTCATTTTGCAATAGCCTGTGCTGCAAGAAATACTATACTTTTGGAAACAATAAATGCAATAGCAGAGCTTTTTAGAAGCGTTCATAGGGAAGTGGTTGAACTTCCTGGTATGCCACAGCTGTCATACAGTCTGCATAACCAGATTTATGAAGCAATTAAAAAAGGCTCCTGTGCAGAAGCCCAGGAAGCCATGATGAAGCACTTGAGTGTTGTGGAGGACAGGATTAAGAATATGCCATTAGACGACAAGCTATAGAGAGGAGAAATCTACTGTGAGTAAATTCAAAGTGGCTTTGGTACACACTATTTTCCCCGAGCTTGATATTGAATACGGGGAAATTGAAAAGGCTGACGGGGAACTGATTGTAGCCAAGGACCAGACAGAAGAAGAAATGATTAGAGTGGTTAAGGATGCAGATGCAATAGTAACCGTATATGCCGAAGTCACCGAAAAAATAATAGACGCGGCTGAAAAATGCAAAATTATAGTGAGAACAGGTATAGGAACAAACAATATTGATATTAATGCAGCAACTAAAAGGGGAATATACGTTGCCAACGTACCCGACTATTGCTTTGATGAGGTCTCGGACCATGCCATTGCTCTGGCGCTGGCACTGTCTAGGAAGATAGTTCTGCTGAACCAAAAGGTAAAAAGAGGGGAATGGGATTTTGAAGGTGCTCAGCCAATATTGGCTATGCGAGGCCAGACATTCGGCCTTATGGGGTTCGGCAATATTCCGAAGTTTGTGGCGAAAAAGGCGAAGGTATTCGGCTTCAATGTAATAGCCTACGATCCTTACGTTAAGCAGGAGGATGCAAAGGCACTGGGAGTAAAACTGGTGGACCTTGAGACGCTTCTTAAGGAATCCGATTTTGTATCGCTGCACGCACCGCTTACCGAAGAGACAATGCACGTGATCAATGAAAAGACTCTTAAACTTATGAAACCCACAGCTTTCCTTATTAATACCGCAAGGGGTCCTCTGGTGGATGAGAAAGCCATATGCAAAGCCCTGAAGGAAAAATGGATAGCCGGGGCCGGACTGGACGTGCTGGAACAGGAACCTCCAGTTGCAGATAACCCCCTGTTTACCCTTTATAATGTAATACTTACTCCCCATGCGGCCTTTACATCCGATAAATCTGAAGTGGCTCTGAGGGTGAAGGCAATGCAGGAGGCCATAAGGGGAGCCTTGGGGGAAAAGCCTAAGAACTGGGTAAACAGAAGGGCAATGGAATCAAAATAAGGAAGTGATTTCAGTTGAAAATATCTCTAAACTACGATGATGGGGTTTTGGACCTGGAAGTCCCCGACGGTAACCTGGCGTGGGTCGCTTCTCCAGGAAGGTTGCCGCCACTGGAGAATGAAGAGGCTGAGATAAGGAAGGCCCTCCGCTCTCCCATTGGAATGGACAATCTTGAAACGCTGGTAAGGTCCAAGGGGAAAAGGGTTTTAATCCTTGCGGATGATATCACAAGGCCCACCCCTCACAAAAAGATACTGCCCATTCTTCTTGAGGAGTTGAACAGAGCCGGCGTCGCGGACAGGGATATAAACCTGATAATTGCCCTTGGTACCCACCGGCCTATGACACCGGACGAATGCATAAGGACTTATGGGGAATATGTAACAGGCCGGATTAAGATAATAAATCATAGCTGGAACCAACCCGATGAGTTGGTTGCACTGGGAGAAACGCCCTCCGGGATACCCATAAGCGTGAACAGGCATTATTTCAACAGCGATATCAGCATAGCTGTAGGGAATATAATCCCGCATATATATGCCGGATGGAGCGGTGGGGCAAAGATGGTACAGCCGGGTGTGTGCGGTGCAGCCACTACTGCCAAGACACACCTTATCGCCGCAAAACACCTGGATTCCGTTTTGGGCAATCCGGAAAACATAATAAGAAAAGAAATGGAAACCATTGCAAAGGAAACCGGCCTGTCCATGATTATAAATACCGTTATGAACAGTGATGGCAGTCTTGCCCGGGTGGTGGCGGGCGACCCCGTGAAAGCTCACAGGGAGGGAGTAAAAGCGGCCCAGAAGATTTATACCGCCCCCATTGATAAGCAGCCAGACATTGTTGTGGTCAACGCATACCCCGGAAATCTGGATTTCTGGCAGAGCACCAAGGCTCTTACGGCAGGCACCCTGCTTGTTAAGCCCGGCGGGGACGTAATCCTGGTAACCCCCGCACCCGAGGGCATACCTTCGTCTCATCCGCAACTTCTGGAACTGGGGGATTTAGGTACCCGGGCCGTATGGGATATGCTGGACAGGGGAGAAATTCAGGACGAAGTGGCAGCCTCAGTTCATATTACGATGGGCTTTTGCAGGGAAAAGGCCAATGTATATATAGCAACCGGTGATGACAACAGGGATATAGTGGAAAGGCTTGGTTTTAAGTTTACCGGTGATTTAAACAAAACCCTCGATGAGTGTATCAGAAGTCGAGGAGAAATAACCTGCAGTATTGGCGTTGCTACCCATGGAGCCGACCTGGCTCCTGAGTATAAATAATAATTCACAAACAATCTTAGGAGGTACTAAATATGAAAACACCATGGAAAACCGACAAGTGGTACACAAGCCCCTGGAACTTCCTGGACGAAGCCAGGAAGGATCAGAAATTTGTGCCTAAAATCAAACTTCATGACGTATCGTTAAGGGACGGAGAGCAGCAGGCGGGTTTGATTTTCAATAAAGACCAGAAGATAGCACTCGCAGAAAAGCTTGCGGAGGTCGGGGTTCACAGGATTGAGGCCGGAATGCCGGTGGTATCCAAACAGGACGAAGAGGCCATAAGGGAAATAGTAAAAAGAAACTTGGGCCCTGAAATATTTGCCTTTGCCCGATGCATGAAGGAGGACGTTAAAAGGGCGGCGGATACCGGGGTAAGCGGCGTAATAGTGGAGATCCCCTCCAGCGAGCACATAATCCAGCATGCTTACAAATGGCCGTTGGAAAAAGCCATTGAACTCTCAATAGAAGCTACCCAGTATGCGAAGGAAATGGGCCTTTATACCGTATTCTTCCCTATCGACATGTCAAGGGCTGACATGAACTGGGTTCTTGATTTGGTCGAAAGGGTTGCCACCGAGGGCCATATGGACGCCCTTGCCGTGGTGGATACCTTCGGAGGTTTGAACCCCCATGCAATACCCTATTTGATAAAGAAAACCAAAGAAAGAATTAACAAACCCATAGAGGTCCATTTCCACGACGATTACGGCCTGGGTTCAGCCAACACTCTCATGGCTCTTGCGGCGGGTGCCGACGTTGCCCACACCACCATTTCTTCTATAGGAGAAAGGGCGGGCAACGCATCCTACGAGGATGTTGCGATGGCACTTTTGACCATGTATGATGTGGACCTAGGGCTTAAATACGACAAGATATATGAAACTGCCAAATTCCTAAGGGAAATCTCCGGCCTTCAGGTGCGCCAGAACAGGGGCATTATAGGGGAGAACCTGAACGATATAGAATCCGGCATTGTTTCGGCCTGGTATTACAACGTTAAGGATAACCATCCGCTGGAACTGTCACCTTACCTGCCGTCACTCACAGGACATCCCGACACCAAAGTTGTTATAGGTAAATTCAGCGGCCTTCCGTCGGTGGAAATTTACCTGAATGAGTTAGGCCTTAAAGTGGACAGCGGTGAACAGAAGTCCGAGATACTGAAAAGGATTAAGGATATGGCTTTTGAAAAGGAAAGGCTTCTTACAGTAGATGAGTTCAGACAGATTGTAAAGGAAGTAACCGGTAAATAGTAAAAGCCCTCCTTAATATAAAACAGACGGTCGCTCTTTAAAAAGAGCGGCTGTTTGTTTTATACATGAGGGGAACCCCTTACGCAGCTGCTGAAGGAAGAGGCGGGTTTCCTATTTTGCGGAAGAGGCACTCCTGCAGTAATCCATAAGCCCAAGCCGTACCAAAAGAATGTGTATAATAAACGGGAAGGCTACGGTATAAACCGCCAGTGCAATAATCCGGGGCAGTATGGTTAGTGCCACCGGTATACCGAAAAGTATCTGCAAAAAATACGGAGTTAGTACTGTGGAGGTGACAAGCTGGGTCACGAATACCGTCCAGCCGATGTAAAGGATACTCCTGCATTCCCTGTCGCCCAGCATGACCATTATACCGGGTATTATTCCGGTTAGGGCTTTAACCAGGGTGAAATGGGGCATATAGGCCCCCATGGGGTTTATAAAATATCCGGTAATATCGCTCAGTGCACCCACCATGCCGCCCGATATGGGACCGAAGGTCATTCCTGCAAGAATTACCGGCAAATCCCCAAGGCCTATCCTTATACCCTCCACTCCGGCAATGGCTATTCTTAGGCTTGCAATCCTGGTTAGTACTATGCTGATTGAGGTTAGTAAAGCCATAAACACCAGCTGTCTTGTTGTAAACCTCATTATATCTCCCCCTATTTTATAATGTAATATTATTAACGCGTTGTGTATAACATTGCGTCTTTTGCAATACGTAGAAATACCAGCTCAGAGCTAAAAACTAGAGCCTTAGTGGCGGTTAGTCATCGGAAAAACTTTTAGTTTTTAAAACGTTTATATATATAATACAATAGAGAATAAGGTAATACAATACGTATAATACAAAGGGATGGTGCCAGTGTGTTGCAATACGGATATGCAGGGCAGAGGTGATATAAATGTACGGTAAAGAGGCTGAAGGCCCCGGGGGTTTCCCCGACGTGCCCGGGGTTTATATAATGAAGGACGAGAGGGGTAGTATTATATATATAGGGAAAGCCAAAAGTCTCAAAAAAAGGGTTGGCCAGTACTTCCGGGACAAAGCAAGTCTTGATATAAAGACCCAGGTGCTGGTGAATCAGATTGAAAGCATTGAGTACATCATTACCGAAACGGAACTAGAAGCCCTTATACTGGAATGCAATTTTATCAAAAAACACAGACCGAGGTACAATATACTTCTAAAGGACGATAAAAACTTTCCCTATATAAGGGTTACACTGGAAGAGGAATACCCGCGGCTGATGCTTGCCAGAAAAATGAAAAAGGACGGCTCAAAGTATTTCGGTCCCTACAGGAGCAGCTATTACGTAAAACAGACCATAGACGCCTTAGGAAGGCTCTTCAAGGTAAGGACCTGCAGCAAAAAGATTGCCCGTCCGGGTAAAGACAGGGCCTGTCTCAATTATCATATCGGCCGGTGTATGGCCCCCTGCCAGGGCAGCGTGTCAAGGGAGGAATACGGAGCCGCTATAAAACAGATATGCCTTTTTTTGTCCCACCGGTTGGAGGAGTTAATATATTTACTCAACAAGGAGATGGAGAGTGCATCACAGGTCCTGGACTTTGAGAAGGCTGCCAGGATAAGGGACCAGATAGAGACCTTCAAATCGATGGCCGAGAAACAAAAAGTAGTAACCACCAGCATGGAAGACCTTGATGTTATTGCTTGTGCCCGTAGCGGGGACAGTGCGTGCGTGCAGGTGCTGTTTATAAGGGGCGGAAAACTGCTGGAGAGGGAGCATTATTTTCTGGAGAATCTGGAGGGCGTGTCCAGCAGTAAGCTTACCACTGAGTTTGTGAAGAGGTTTTATTCCGCCACCGCCTTTATTCCTAAAGAAATATTGCTGCAGTGCGAAATAGATGAGAAGTATGTAATCCGACAGTGGCTAAAGGATAAAAAGGACGGTGCGGTAAACATAAGGGTTCCGCAGAGGGGCGACAAGAAACAGTTAGTGCAAATGGCGGCGGAGAACGCAGCGGAACTTATAAACAACTTCAGTGAAAGGATGAAAAAGGAAAGAGAAGAGGCCTACAGCGCGCTGAAGGAGCTTTACAGTGCCCTAACCCTGGAGGAGTTTCCCTTTCGTATTGAGGCCTTTGATATCTCCAATATACAGGGGGTCCAGCAGGTGGGATCCATGGTGGTGTTTGAGGAGGGCCGCCCTAAAAAGAGCGATTACAGAAGATACAAGCTGAGGGAGGGGCACGGGCCGGACGATTATAAGAGCATGAGGGAAATAGTAACGCGAAGGTATAGAAAATGCAAAGTGGACAGTACGGCGGTACTGCCACAGCTGGTGCTGGTGGATGGCGGCAGAGGTCACGTTTCGTCGGTGCAAGATGAACTGGAGGCATTGGGGCTTAACCTGACGGTATGCGGCATGGTTAAGGATGACCGGCACAAAACCCGGGGGATAATAATGAATGGCAGGGAGGTCCCTCTGGAAGGATTAAGGCATGCCTATCGTTTGGTTGCGTCAATCCAGGACGAGGCCCACCGGTTTGCCATTAATTATCACAGGAGCCTTAGGGGCAGTGCCCAGACACGTTCCACCCTGGACGGTATTATGGGAATAGGTCAAAAAAGAAGAAAAGAGCTGTTGAAACATTTCGGAGATATTAGTAAAATTAAGGAGGCCGGGGTGGAAGAACTGGCCTCGGTAGAGGGAATGAATAGGGCTGCTGCCCAAAGAGTATATGAATTCTTCAGACAGCCGTCGGGACAGAGCTAAGGGTGCCGTCTGACTGCGGCTATGGAAAACCAAGGGGACGGGAATAGTGATTTGTGACAGATAACTGTACATTGTCACACAGATCACAGAGACCAGATGCCAGATGCTGGGTCACAGGTGCAAGAGAACGTGAGTGAATGGAAAAGGGGGTACGGTTAATGGATAAAAAATTGTACAGGTCGGCCACCGACAGGAAAATAGCCGGCGTATGCGGCGGTATTGCCAAGTACTTCGATTTTGATTCCACGTTGGTAAGACTGGGCTGGATACTGTTTTTGTTTGCCGGAGGCAGCGGAATACTTGCCTATATAATAGCGTGGATTATTATGCCCGATGAAAATTAGGTGCCGGCAGTATATATGGGTTTATTCAATAATATACATATAGAGTGAAGGGGGTTTAAAAGTAGCGATATGAGCAGAAAGCTAAGGCCCTTTGCTCTTTTTTTATGCATTGGCACGGTACTCTATATGCTGTTTGGATGGAAACTGTTGCAAAACAGGGCGGAGTTTGATCTAAGCAAACCGCATATCGGGCAGAGGGAATGGGAAGGTGTAATATCCCTGTGGGATTATCCCAGGCCTTTTCTCGGGGGGGGCAGTAATTTCGGGTGGATGAGGGACAGAATACGGGAGTTTGAGAAGGCCCACCCCGGCGTTTTCATAGACCTTTATCCTCTGACCTGGAGCGAGGGAAGAAAACAACTGGACCTGGCCGTAGCCCACGGCATGTGCCCCGATATCGCACCGGTGGGAGACGACTTGGGCTATGTGGACAGGGGAGTGCTGGAACCCTTGGACCGGTTCTTTACCTCCTATGAGACAAACACTTACCATGACTATGCCCTCGGTGCCGTGACCCATAAGGGGTCCCTTTGGGGGGTACCCCTATACTGTGCCGCCCCGACAATGATTCTTAACCTGGACAGCTTCGCCGAGGCCGGTGTGACGCCGCCGGAGAACGGTAAATGGACCTACCGGGAGTTCGCGGAATCTCTGCGGCAGAACACGTTGGACAGGGATGGGGACGGCAGTCCGGAGCAGTATGGGTTTGGTTCCTACCTTTTAAACGGACATTACAATCTGTGGGGGATTATTTTCTCGGACGGATGGGAAATATACGACCCTGTCACCGGAAACTACAGAGTAAATACGCCGGAGGCGGTGTCCGGGTTGGAAAAGCTGGCCCGGCTTGTTCTGGAATACGGGGTCGCCGGGACGGACCTGGCCACAGCCACTCAGGACCAGGCGTGGAAGGCCTTTGCGGTGGACAAAAGGGTGGCGGTATACCCGGAAGGGCCGTGGGCTGTCCAGGAGTTGAAGAGGCTTAGGAGCGAGGGCAGAGGTTTTGAATATGGTACCGCCGAGTATCCTGTTGGAGCTTCCGGGTTTGCAGTAACGGTTGGAGATGTGGCAGCCTATGGAGTGTTCCGGCAGCAAGAAGGGCATAAAACGAAGGTGTGTGTGGAGTTTATTCGTTATCTGGGCGAAAGCCTGGAGGGGCAGGATAAAGGCAGCACCGGGCTTATGCCGGTGTTGAAAGATGATGTCGGACAATGGCATGACCTAGGGGAGTTAAGCAGAATAATGGTAATACCCAAAATGGATAACTGGCCCCAGGCGGAGGATATTTTAAACCGTCATATACGCCAGGTTCTGCTCGGGGAGGAGGAACCGGCGAAGGCCCTTCAGGAGGCACAGTGGGAAATAGACGGGTTAGATGCTGGGGATTAGCATACAGGTTGTAAAATGGGACAAAATACTATAGAATAATTATTGATTAATCCGGATTTCCTGGGAGTGGGATAATGGGAATAGAATTGGTATACCAGCAGTTAAAGGAACGGATAAAACCGGAATGTATTAGGCTCAAAGAGCCCATGAAGGAACATACCTCCTTCCGCATAGGTGGATCGGCAGATATTATGGTTTTGCCGGACAGTGCCCGACAGATAATCGATACGGTGGAGATATGTCGGAGCAACAGTTGTCCCTACTATATTATGGGTAACGGGACCAACCTTTTGGTCCGGGACAATGGATATCGGGGAGTAATAATAAAGACTTCAGCTAATATGAAGGACTGTAAGGTTGAAGGGGAAAGGGTGTACGGCCAGTCGGGGATACTTCTTTCCACCCTTTCCAAGATAATTGTTTCAGAGGGTCTGGAGGGCTTTGAATATGCCAGCGGAATACCGGGAACCCTTGGGGGTGCCGTTACAATGAACGCCGGGGCTTACGGCGGTGAGATAAAGGATTCCATAGAATGGGCCCGGGTTATGAACCCAGACGGGGATGTAATGACCTATACAAAGCAGCAGCTGGAGTTGGGATACAGGACAAGTATTATACAGAGGGAAGACCTTATAGTATTGGACTGTGGGTTACGGTTTGTCAGGGGAGACCGGGAGGCTATACAAGCAAAACTTGACGAGTACACAAGGCTGAGGAAGGCAAAGCAGCCTTTAAATGTACCCAGCGCAGGAAGCACCTTTAAAAGACCGGAAGGGTATTATGCCGGAAAACTGATTGAGGATGCAGGACTTAAGGGTGCCAGGATAGGTGACGCCCAGGTTTCTGAACTGCATTGCGGGTTTATTGTAAACGTCGGTAATGCCACTGCCGATGATATAATAGCATTGATTAACCATGTAAAGAAACGGGTTAAGGAAAGATTTAATGTAGAACTTCAACCTGAAGTTAAAGTGATAGGCGAACCTTAAGTTTAGGGTTGGTTTGAGGGGAGAATAGTATTGGACATATTCGCCGATTATCATACCCACACTGTATACAGTCACGGAAAGGGAACCATAGAGGATAATGTCCGGGAGGCCCGCAGTAAGGGGCTTGGGGAGCTTGCCATAACCGACCATGGGCCGGGGCATTTTTTGTATGGCGTTTCCCGCAAAGACTTGCAGAAGATGAGGGAGGAAGTAGACCGGCTGAACGGTAAGTACGGGGACATAAGGGTGCTTTTGGGGGTGGAGGCCAACGTCATATCCCTGGACGGAGGGCTGGATGTGGATGGGGATATCATTTCAATGCTTGATATACTTCTGGTGGGTTACCATTTCGGAGCGTTGCCCGCCACCTTGAGGGACGGGTACCATATCCATTTCAAGAATTTTGTCGGCCGCTGGACAAGCCCCCAAAGAGTTAGGGAAAACAACACAAAAGCCCTGATAAAGGCAATACAAAAATATCCCGTCAGTATAATAACTCACCCGGGGGCAAAAGCGGACATAGACACAAAGGTCCTGGCCGGCGCGGCGGCGGAAAAGGGAGTTGCCCTTGAAATAAACGCCAGCCACCATTTTATGACCGAGGACTACGTAAGGATAGCCAAGGCTGAAGGGGCAAGGTTTGTCCTTGGGAGCGACGCCCATACGCCTCGGAGGGTGGGAGACGTAAAGGCGGCGGTGGAGGTGGCCTTAAAGGCGGGTCTTACCCCCGGGGATATAATAAATGTAAAGGAAGAGGGGGGAAAGGTATGAGGTTTGTTGTTATTACCGGTTTGTCGGGGGCGGGAAAAACCGAAGCGGTAAGGAGTCTGGAGGACCTGGGGTTTTTTTGCGTTGACAACCTGCCGCCGGTGCTTATATCCAAATTTGCCGAGCTTTGCTATCAAACCGTCGGTAAAATAGACAAAATTGCTTTGGTTATAGATATAAGGGGGGGCGAATTTTTCAATGAACTCCTCTCTAGCCTTGATGAACTTGAAAATGAGGGTATACGCCTGGAGATACTGTTCCTGGAAGCCTCCGAAGAGGCTCTTGTAAAGAGGTTCAAGGAAAGCAGAAGAAGACATCCTCTGGCCCCAGAGGACAGGGTGCTAAAAGGGATAGAGGAAGAAAGGGAACGGCTTGGTGCCATAAGACAAAGGGCAGACTATATAATAGATACAACCAATTTAAGACCAAGACAGCTTAAGGAGGAGCTGGCCAACGTATTCCAGGGGGAAGGGAAGAAGGAGGGACTTCTGGTGTCGGTGGTCTCCTTCGGTTTCAAGCATGGCATACCCCTCGACGCTGACCTAATTTTCGATGTCAGGTTTTTACCCAACCCCTATTATAACGAGGTTCTAAGGGATTACAGCGGTGAGAATCCAGCAGTGAAGGAATACGTAATGCGGTCGCAGGATACAAAGAAGTTTTTGGCAAAACTGCATGACCTTATGGAATTTCTTATACCTAATTATATACGAGAGGGCAAATCCAACCTGGTTGTCGGTATCGGCTGTACCGGAGGAAGACACAGGTCTGTAATAATAGCCAATGCGCTGCATGACCAACTTAAGCGAAACAACCATCGGGTAATCACGGACCACAGGGATATAGGTAAATCCGCTGCGAGGGATGAAAACCGATGAATTTATTAGACTTTTTAAAACCGGGCCTTAAAATAAAGAGGTGGCTGTTATTAGGCCTGATTGGAATACTGCTGCTCGGGACGGGACTGTCCGGCGTTTTAATAAGGTTGGGCCTTGGAGCGATTAGCGGCTGGGCTATGGGAGCCATTCTTGCTGCCGGGGCCTTGGCCGTATACATAGCCCTTAAGGGATTTGTGGGCCGCGTACCCATGCTTGGTGCGGTAAAAGGCCTGGGTTTCGGGAGGCCGGAAAGCAATAGAAAGATAATACATAAAAGAATTCTGATGAGAGGCCCGCGGGTGGTTGTGATTGGCGGCGGCACCGGGCTGTCGGTACTGCTGCGGGGCCTTAAAAACTTTACGCATAATATCACCGCAGTGGTCACTGTATCCGATGACGGAGGAGGCTCCGGGGTCTTAAGGACCGACCTGGGGATGCTGCCGCCGGGGGATATTAGGAACTGTATCCTTGCACTGGCGGATACCGAACCGGTGATGGAGCAGTTGCTTCAGTACAGGTTTAAAAAGGGCCGGCTTGCCGGCCAGAGTTTCGGGAATCTATTCATAGCCGCTATGAACGGTATTTCGGTGAACTTTGAAGAGGCGGTAAAGCGAATATCCCAGGTTCTTGCGGTTACGGGCCAGGTCTTTCCCATTACCCTTGAGGATACCGTCCTGTATGCACAGTTGAAAAACGGTGCTGTCGTAAAGGGAGAATCCAACATACCGGTACAGGCGCTGGAACACGATTCGCCCATTGAAAGGGTTTTTGTAAGACCCGAGCACCCCAAACCCCTGCCTGAGGTGTTGGAGGCCATAGAGAGTGCTGATGTGGTAGTACTCGGGCCCGGCAGCCTTTATACCAGCATTATGCCAAATCTACTGGCGGATGGTATTACGGACTGTTTGCACCGGTCGGAGGCACCCAAGATATATGTGTGCAATATAATGACACAGCCCGGTGAAACCGACGGCTTTTCAGCCGCCGACCATATTAGGGCATTGGAAGAGCATGCGGGGAGAAAGATACTGGACATGGTTATAGTAAACAGCGGTAGTATTGAAGGTATGCATCTTAAAAGGTATGCGGGGGACGGTTCGGGGCCAGTTGAAATTGACGGTGAAAGGATAAGGTCCGGCATAAAGGTCATTTCTCAGGACCTGGTCTCAGTGCAGGGGGAATACTTAAGGCATGATTCAATGCAGCTTGCCCATCTTATCACGAAGCTAATCGCCGGAAACGGTCTCAACCTGCTGGAGTACTATTATCATCTGACCAGCAAACACTGACAGTCCGTCCTGAAGACTGCTGAAAAACTACGCTTTTTTGCTTGTCATTCTGACAAAAGGATCGCTCAGGATGACACGCTAGGAGAGTTAAAGTCTTAAATGCGTTATATTTAGTTCCTTTTATACTTTTCGTCCAGCAGGTGAGCTATCAGGTCCCCTGCGGTTTTTTTATTAAGTTTATCCGTATCTATTGGTATGTTGAGGCTCTGGGATAAATCATTTATAGTCTGCATCTGTCGCCTGGTGGGAGCTGGCTGGTTACCGTTCGGGTCGTCGGGAGAGCCTTTAGGGATTTCATGGGTCTTATACTTCCGGTTGGGGGCCTGCTCGTTATCCTTATCACCCAGGTCCAGTTCCTCAACAGCCGTAATACCGATATTTGTCATATCCCTGAGTGCTCTGGCCTTCGCCCGGGTGGATGCCATCCTAAGTATGTGAGGCACAAGGTTGTGGCCTACCGACGAGGGGCTGGCATCGCCGAAGTCGGAAAAAGTCCTGTCGCCGGTCTTGGCTATTGCCTTGCATACCGCGGTCATCCGGTTTTCATCCGAGGGCAGCTGTATAACATCTACTTTTATCGATTCAAGGCCCTGGCGGTGGGCTTCATCCAGCAGGCCTTCGTAGGTTACAAAATTTTTACCCTGAAGCTGTATTATAAATCTTTCGTTAATCATGGTTTAGCCTCCTTTTTTCAGAACTTACAATATAAACAACATATTAATATTATTACATTTCTTTACCCGTCACTCTGAGGGCGGAGCCCGAAGAATCCGACTTTGTCGTTCTGAACGTAGTGAAGAATCTTCTTGGATAGGATCCTTCGCTAACGCTCAGGATGACAAAAGGATCGCTCAGGATGACACGTCAGAAGATGTAAAGACTTAAGCACGGTATATATAATAATAATCTTCAACAATAGTTTATATAATACGACGCCTTTTTTATCCCCTCGAAAGAGCTTTAATTTATGGAAGGTAAGGCATTCTTTTAATAACGGTCCTTTTTTGAGCCTTTTCTTATCCACTTTTAATATTGTATAATAATATGATAGTATTAGATTACATGGTAAACCAATAATAATATGGGGGTCAGGTTATGATTACTCTCAAGGATATTAAAGCAAACGACAAATTTTGCACGTTTATAAAATGGGCCGGTAAATGCATGGAGGCTAAGGGCTATACAGAGCACGGCATACGGCATTGTTCATACGTGAGTTCCACGGCGAGGAATATTCTCACCCGACTGGGGTACCCGGAACGGGTCAGGGAACTGTCCGCCATTGCCGGCTATATTCACGATATTGGTAACTCCGTTAATAGGAAAAACCACGGTCCCACCGGGGCATGTCTGGCGTTTCCACTGCTGATGGAAATGGGTATGGATATGGACGAAATATGCATGATCACTTCCTCCATAGGGAACCATGAGGAGGAAACCGGATCGGTGGTCAACGAGGTTGCGGCCGCTATAATTATCGCCGATAAGAGCGATGCTCACAGAACCAGAGTTGGAAGGGGAAAATACAATTCAGAGGATATACATGACAGGGTAAACTACGCGATAAGGCAGTCCAAGGTTGTGGTTGATTCTGACAGGAAAATAATACAGTTTTCCATCGAAATGGACAAAACATCTTCCATTATGGAGTTTATGCAGATTTATATGACGAGGATGATAATGTGCGAAAACGCCGCAAGGTACCTGGGCTGCGAATTCCAGTTGGTGGCAAACGGCCAGGCGATAAACAACCAGTCGGTAATTTCGGGTGGCAGAGTGGACGAAGAAAGCGCATAATGAAACCGGAACGGAGGGCTTTTAGATGGGCAAGGTTCATCAGGTGGGCATAGTGCGCAAGGTTAAAGGGAACCGGGTGGATGTTGAGATTGCAAGAACCGGGTCCTGCGGCGAAAACTGTGCCGGCTGCAAGCTGGGCTGCTCGGGCACCGGGATAACCGTGCAGCTTGATAATCCGGTAAACGCCCGGGTGGGGGATATCGTCAGGATTCAGGCGGCAGGCGGTGGTATAGCAACCATCGCCGCCTTTACCTATCTCCTTCCACTTATAATGATGGTGGTCGGGATGGTGTACGGCGGTAAGCTTATGCATAGATTGTATCCGGGGATGGACGCCAATTTAACGGGGCTCGTGTTCGGTGTAACCGCCCTTATTTTGTTCTATTTTATTCTGAAGATGGTAGGGGGACGGCTTGCCCACAGCGGAAGAAACAGACCAAGGATTGTGGACATTATTAACAGGTAGAAAGGAGGAATCCCTAATGTCCTTTTCCTCTGCCGCAAAGAATGAGCTTTCCAGAGTCATACCTGAAAACCGGTGCTGCCAGGTAGCGGAGCTGTCTGCCATGGTGCGGATGGGTGGCATAATAAGATTTCACGGTTCGCAGACCGTAAGCCTTCGGATGGTGACCGAAAACGCAGCCATCGCCAGAAAGGTCTTTACGCTTCTTAAGAAGCTTTACGGTTTAAACGTAGCGATTATGGTGCGTAAAAATAAGCATCTAAAAAAGAACAACAGCTATATAATGGAGATTACCGCCGCAATGGGTGCCAAAAGGGTGCTGGGAGATACCGGTGTGCTCATAGACGGGCAAAAGGTTGGCATCGGCTTAAACTATTCTATACCTAAGGAAATGATAGAAAACCGGTGCTGCATCAGGGCATATCTCCGGGGAGCCTTTCTGGGCGGTGGTTCGGTAAGCAACCCCGGTAAGGCCTACCATTTGGAGTTTGTTACAAACAGTGGGCAGCATGCTGAGGACCTGAAAAGGCTTGCTAATCGGTTCGAATTAAACTCCAAAATAGTTGAGAGAAAGGGAAATTACGTCGTATATGTCAAGGAAGGCGAGCAGATCGTTGACATGCTGAATATAATGGGTGCTTATAACGCACTGCTTAAGTTTGAAAACATAAGGATATACAAGGACGTCCGAAATAACGTAAACAGGATAGTCAACTGCGAGACTGCAAACATTACCAAAACGATAAACGCTTCGGTAAAGCAAACAGAGAATATTGAGTATATAAGGGACAGCGTCGGGTTGAACAGACTGCCACCAAACCTGAGGGAGGTTGCTGAGCTTCGTCTGAACTATCCGGATGCAAGCCTAAAAGAGTTGGGGCAGATGCTGACCCCGACCCTGGGCAAATCCGGTGTCAACCATCGTTTGAGGAGGATTGAAGAACTGGCCGAGGATATAAGGGCTTTAAGGGACAGAAGGTAAGGGCTCTTCTTAAGTGCAGGGAACCGCAGAGGGGGTCCGGTCCGGGTTTTTATAAAGCTTTGGCTTAAATATATATAAAACATACTAGGGGTTGATAGCATGACAAAACACAGTAGGATTATTGAATACATCAAGTCCTTGCAGAGCGGTGACCGCATATCGGTGAGGACTGTGGCGGAAAGAATGGGGGTAAGCGAAGGTACTGCATACCGGGCAATTAAGACAGCCGAAGCGGATGGGTTGGTATCCTCCATCCCCAGGATTGGGACAGTGCGTCTTAACACCGAAGAGGAAAAGGATATAAAGAAGCTGACCTTTGCCGAGATTCTCAATATAGTGGAAGGGAATATCTTGGCCGGCAGGGAGGGACTGCACAAATACCTGAACAATTTTATAATAGGTGCCATGACCACCGTAGGCGCAGAGAAGTATCTGGAGAGCAATAACTTGCTCATCGTCGGAGACAGGGAGGAAATGTTCGACCTAGCACTGGAAAAGGACTGTGCGGTGCTTATAACAGGGGGTTTCGATTGCAGCGATGAGATAAAAACAAAGGCAAATATAAAAGAGCTACCTATTATGAACTGCAGCTACGACACCTTTACAGTGGCTACAATTATAAACAAAGCGATAAACAGCAGGATGGTTAGAAAGGACATAGTACTGGTTGAGGATATACTGGTGGAAAATCCGTATACGCTCAATATAAGCGACAGTGTAGGCTATTGGCGGAAGCTTGTGCGGGATACGTCCCATACCCGTTTCCCGGTGGTGGACGATGACGGCAGGCTGGTGGGAATTGTCTCGGCAAAGGACGTTGCGGGGCAAAAAGACGGATGCAGAATCGAAAACCTGATGACGTCCAACCCCATTACAATAGGGCCCAATTCCTCCGTGGCCTATACAGCCCACATAATGGTGTGGGAGGGCATAGAAATGCTTCCGGTGTTGGAGGGTCGGCGCCTTATAGGGATTGTCAGCCGACAGGATGTCATTAAGGCACTACAGCATCGCAAAAACCAGCCCCAGGTGGGCAGAACAATGGAGGAATTGCTGTTTGGCACGCTGGAAACCGAGGAGACCAGAGACGGCGTAAAGCTTAAGGGTCAGGTTGACCCCATAATGCTTAACAATATAGGCACCGGCAGTTGGGGAGCACTGGTGGCACTCATATCGCAGGCGGCGGGGGCTACCGTAAGAAAGACCAAGGGCTATGAATGTTTCATAAACACCTTTACAGTGTACTATTCAAAACCGGTGCAGCTTGGGGAATCAATTGAGATTTCGGTCAGAATAACCGAACTGGGAAGAAACTCCTGCAATATGGACGCCTCCATTTTGAAGGAGGGCCTGCCGGTTATGAAGGCCATGATGACGGCCAGTTATATAAAAAGATAGGTGGTGATGCAGGGATGGCTTTTACCCATCTTCATGTCCATACCGAATACAGCCTGCTGGACGGTGCCGGCAGGGTGGAAGACCTGCTTGACAAGGCGAAGGAACTGGGCATGGACGCCCTGGCCATAACCGACCACGGCTGCATGTTCGGTGCCGTCAATTTCTACAAGGAGGCGGTAAGAAGGGGCATAAAGCCCATATTAGGCTGCGAAGTATATATAGCAATGAGGACAATGGCGGATAAGGACCCAAGACTGGATTCCGATCAGTACCATCTTGTGCTGTTGGCAGAGAACAATACCGGGTACAGGAACCTTATGAAGATTGTATCGGCGGGGTACCTGGAGGGGTTTTACTATAAACCCAGGGTGGATACAGGCGTTTTGAAAAAGTATGCGGAGGGGCTTATCTGCCTGAGCGGCTGTATAGCCGGTGAAATCCAGCAAAGGCTCCTTGAAGGCAATTACAAAAGGGCAAAGGAAACCGCTCTTATGTACATGGATATATTTGGCCGGGACAACTTTTATCTGGAGATACAAAACCAGGGCATAGAGGAGGAAAAGAGAATAATCCCCGACCTGATAAGGCTTAGCAGTGAGACGGGCCTTCCACTTGCTGCTACCAACGATATTCATTACACCAACAAAGAGGACTGGGAATCCCATGATGTACTCCTTTGCATACAAACGGGTAAAACCGTGGACCGGGAGGACAGGCTCAAGTTCCCCAACCACGAGTTCTATATGAAGTCGGAGGAGGAGATGAGGGCACTGTTTCTGGAAACACCCGAGGCTTTGGACAATACTGCACGGATAGCGGACAGATGTAGTGTCCGGCTGGATTTTGGGACCATTCATTTGCCCTACTTTGAGTTGCCCCAGGGTTATACGGCGGACAGCTATCTAAGGGACCTTGCCTACCGGGGCTTTGAGGAGAGGTATGCCAAAAGGGATGAATGGATGACCGAGAGGCTGGAATACGAACTGGAGACCATAAAGGCAATGGGGTATTCCCACTATTTCTTAATTGTTTGGGACTTTATCAAGTTTGCCAGGGAGAAAAGGATAATGGTGGGACCGGGAAGGGGTTCTGCGGCAGGCAGTCTGGTGTCCTACTGTCTGCACATTACCAACATAGACCCCTTAAAGTATAACCTTATTTTCGAAAGGTTTTTAAATCCCCACAGGATAACCATGCCGGATATTGATATAGATTTTTGCTTTGAAAGACGGGAAGAGGTAATAGAATACGTGGTAAAAAAATACGGTGCCGACAGGGTGGCCCAGATAATAACATTTGGTACAATGGCCGCAAGGGCGGCCATTCGGGACGTGGGAAGGGCCATAAACATGTCCTACCGCGAGGTGGACGCGATAGCCCGGCAGATTCCGATGGAACTGGGTATCACCATAGACAGGGCCCTGGAGGTTAACCCCTATCTTACAGATATGTATAGGCAGGATGGCCGGGTAAAATACCTAATAGATATGGCCAGGGCGGTTGAGGGTATGCCGCGGCACGCGTCCACCCATGCCGCCGGGGTGGTTATATCAAAGGAGCCTATAGAGGAATACGTGCCCCTTTACAGGCAGGACAGCGGGATAACCACCCAGTACCCCATGGGAAACCTGGAGGAATTAGGGCTGCTAAAGATGGACTTTCTGGGTTTGAGAACCCTTACCGTAATAAGGGATACACTGGATAGTATAGAAAACACCCCCGGGGTAAGGCCGGACCTTAACAGCCTCACCTACGACGACGGGAAGGTGTTCAACCTTATAGGCAGCGGTGACAGCGATGGGGTATTCCAGCTTGAAAGCGCGGGCATGAAAAGCTTTATGAGGGACTTAAAGCCGGACAGTTTTGAGGATATAATAGCCGGAGTAGCCCTCTTTCGTCCGGGGCCTATGGATCAGATTCCCTTGTATATAAGCAACAAGAACAATCCCGATAACGTTAAGTACAAACACCCTATGCTGGAAAAAATACTGGACGTAACCTATGGGTGTATAGTATATCAGGAGCAGGTAATGCAGATAGTAAGAGAATTGGGAGGTTATTCCTACGGCCGGTCGGATTTAGTCCGCAGGGCTATGAGCAAAAAGAAGATGGACGTCATGGAACAGGAGCGTAAAAACTTTATATACGGCATCTCAGAAGACGGTAAGGTGCTTGTGGAGGGTGCGCTGCGTAGGGGCATTGACGAGAAGACAGCAAACGAAATATTCAACGACATGATAGACTTTGCAAAATATGCCTTCAACAAATCTCACGCAGCAGCCTATGCGGCACTGGCTTATCAAACTGCCTGGCTGAAATGCTATTATCCGGTAGAGTTTATGGCCGCCCTTCTGACCAGTATAATGAGTAGTAGCAAAAAGGTCTCGCAGTATATTGAATGCTGTAGCAGGATGGGCATAGAGGTCCTGCCTCCTGATATAAACGAGAGCGAAGCCGCCTTTACCGTGGTGGAGGATAGAATCCGGTTCGGGCTGGCGGCGGTCAAAAATATAGGCCTAAGTGCTGTTAAGTCCATAATTGATGCCCGGCACAGGGGCGGAAGGTTCTTAAGCCTTTCGGACCTCTGCGACAGGGTGGACATGACCCATGTCAACAAAAGGACCCTGGAAAGCCTTATAAAGGCCGGTGCCCTGGATTCCCTTGAAGGGTGCCGTTCCCAATACATGGCGGTGTACGAGAGGATTGCCGACAGTGTTTCGCAGATTAAAAAGAACAATATAAAGGGTCAGATTTCGCTGTTCGATGCAGCAGAAGGTGGCGGAGACTCAGTGGCACCAAAGGATTACCTGCCGGATAAAGAGGAGTTTAATAAAAAGACCCTGCTTAGTTTCGAAAAAGAAATGCTGGGGCTTTATATAAGCGGACACCCGTTGGACGATTATAGAGATCGGCTTAAGGCAAGTTCCTCGATTAACACTTACCAGCTGGGGCTTTTGGGCGAACAGGAAAACCGGGTGAGCGGGAAGATTTCAGCCCTTACCGATGGCAGCATTGTGCGGATTGCGGGTATGATTGTGGACAGGAAACAAAAGACTACAAAGAATGATGAATTGATGGCCTTTGTGACCCTTGAGGACCTTTACGGTACCGTTGAACTAATAGTATTCCCGAAGCTCTACAGGTCTCGCATGGAACTTCTGGCAGAGGACAGTATAATTGTAGCTGAGGGTCGATTAAGCCTAAGGGAGGATGAGGAGCCTAAGATAGTCTGCGAAAGCATAAGACCCATGCCAACAGGGGAAGGGGACAAAGGGGCCCAAGGTTCCGAGGGCAAGCTGTACCTAAAAATACCCAAAGGCTCTTCCTCCGGGACGCTGGAGGAAATAAAGGAGGTACTGCGGCAGGCTAAAAGGGGTAATGTTCCGGTCCTTATTTGCTTTGAGGAACGGGGCAAAAAGCCCATGATGGCGGGCAGAGACCTATGGGTTATGGCGGAGGATAGTCTTATAGGAAGACTGGAGGGCATACTCGGAAACTCGCACATTAAGATTTGTTAAAGGCCCCTTTAGCAGTTGGGATTCTATATATGGTATAATAGGAATGAAAAATTTTATTCTGGAAATCTCTCAATAGGTGGTGTGACCATGTGGACGGTTGTTTATATGGCTGCAGACCGGGAAACGGCCGAGAGGATAAAGGACATCCTGGAAGAGGAATGTATATTGGTTAAGATAAGACCCGGTCAGAAGTGTTCATGCTGCGAAGGCTATTACGAGGTGTTAGTTCCCGAAAGCGAAATTGAGGAAGCAAAGGATTGTCTTTACCGGGCGGGCATATGGAGTATTATCCAGGGATGGGGGTAGGAATTGGTACATATGAGAAATAAAAACATAGCGGTTCTCACAAGCGGCGGTGATGCACCGGGCATGAATGCCGCCATAAGGGCGGTGGTAAGGACCGGCATATTTAATGGTTTAAAGGTTTTGGGTGTAAGGAAGGGCTATGAAGGGCTTATTAAGGGAGAAATATTTGAAATGTCGCTGTCTTCGGTGGCGGATATAATCCACCGGGGTGGTACCATTTTGCAGACCGCCAGAAGTTATGAATTTACCACTCCCGAGGGAAAAGAAAAGGCCCTGAACATGATGGAGGTATTCGGTATCCAAGGGCTTGTGATTATAGGCGGGGACGGTTCCTTCAGGGGTGCCAGGGACCTCGCGGATATGGGTGCCCAGATGGTGGGCGTACCGGGGACCATAGACAACGACATACCCTACTGCGACTATACCATCGGGTTTGACACGGCAGTGAATACCGTGGTAGAAGCCATTGGAAGGATAAGGGATACAACGTCCTCCCACAACAGGGCAAACATTATAGAGGTAATGGGCAGGAATTCTGGAGATATCAGCCTTTATGCCGGTCTGGCGGGCGGGGCGGAAAGCATAATTATCCCCGAGGTCAACGCCAATGTGGAGGACGTTTGCAAAAGGATTATGCACGGCCGGAACCGGGGCAAGCTTCACAGCATAATAATACTGGCGGAAGGGGTAGGCGGAGCCTTTGAAATGGCAAAGGCCATCGAAGAAAAGATAAGCGTTGAAACCCGGGTAACCATACTGGGTCATGTGCAGAGGGGAGGCAGCCCCAGTGCTTTTGACCGGATACTGGCCAGCAGGCTGGGCGCAAAGGCGGTGGAATTGCTAATGGAGGGCGAGACCTCCAAAATGACGGCTCAGTACCGCAGCGAAATAAGGGCCTTTGATTTCGATGAGGTTTTATCGGCGAAAAAGGAGTTTTCCAGTGAGATATATTCATTGGCCAGAATACTCTCTATATAGGAGGAAGGTTTATGCGTAAGACAAAGATTGTCTGTACCCTCGGGCCAGCCACCGAGGATATGGGGATATTAAGGAAAATGATAGAGGGCGGTATGGACGTGGCGAGGCTTAATTTCTCCCACGGCAGCCATCCCCAGCACTTTGATATGCTGAACAAGGTTAAGAAACTAAGAGAGGACATTGGAAGGCCGGTTGCCCTGCTGCTGGACACAAAGGGACCAGAGATAAGGGTTAAGACCTTTGCGGGCGGCAGAGCGGTCCTAAGGGAGGGCAAGACCTTTACCCTTACCACTCGGGAGGTGGAAGGTAGCGACAGTATAGTTAGCGTTACATATGAAGGCTTTCCGGGGGATGTGTACATTGGATACAAGGTACTCCTTGACGATGGGCTTTTGGAACTTCGGGTTGAGGAAGTCAAGGACGAAGACGTGGTGTGCCGGGTGGAAAACGGCGGCGAGATAACCAACAACAAGGGAGTTAATCTCCCCGGTGCCTTGGTGAGGCTTCCGGCCATAAGCGAAAAAGACAGGGAGGATATACTGTTTGGCATAGAAAACGATATGGATTTTATAGCCGCCTCCTTTACAAGGAAACCGGAGGATATACTTGAAATACGAAGGATACTAGAAGAAAATGGCGGCGGTCATATTAAAATAATCGCCAAGATAGAGAATCAGCAGGGGGTAGACAATCTGGACGCGATACTGGAGGTTGCGGACGGGATAATGGTAGCCCGGGGGGATTTGGGAGTGGAGATGCCCACCGAGGGGGTGCCGGTGTTGCAGAAGGAAATGATAAAAAAATGCAACCTGGCCGGCAAACCGGTTATAACGGCCACCCAGATGCTGGATTCAATGATGAGAAACCCCAGACCCACCAGGGCTGAGGTGGCGGACGTGGCCAACGCTGTGCTGGACGGTACCGATGCCATAATGCTTTCGGGGGAGACCGCCGCGGGTAAATACCCGGTGGAAGCCATCCGAACCATGGCCAGGATTGCAGCAAGGGTGGAGGAATCCTATAACTTCGGGATGCTGCTTAGTGAAGCCGCGGGGGGTAAGGATGCAACCGTAACAAATGCTGTAAGTCATGCAACATGCACAATAGCCCGGGACCTTAAGGCAGCGGCTATCATTACTGCCACCCATAAGGGTTACACAGCAAGGATGGTGTCCAAGTATCGTCCCCGGTCTGCTATAGTGGGCAGCACGCCCAACGAGAAGGTGGTAAGGCAACTGAACTTATCCTGGGGTGTGTATCCGGTATTGGCCAAGCCCTCGGAGAATACCGACGATACCCTTGATACAAGCGTTAAGGCTGCGATGGCTGCCGGATACATAAAAGAAGGGGACCTTGTAGTGCTTACCGCGGGGGTTCCGACGGCGGTTACCGGCACCACCAATCTTATAAGGGTACATACCGTTGCCACGGTGCTCACTAAGGGCAAGGGGGTGGGCAACCGGTCCGCCTTTGGCAAGGTAGTGTTTATGACCGACCCCGTTTCAGAAGGGGACAGGTTCCAGCCCGGAAACGTACTGGTAATAAAGGCCGGGGAGAAGGAAATGATGCCTTATATGGAAATGGCCTCCGCAATTATAGCCGAGGAGGACGGACTTACTTCCAATGCTGCCATAATAGGTCTCAATCTAGGCAAGCCCACCGTGGTGGGTGCGGCGAAGGCATTTGAATTGTTGGAGGACGGTGAAATTGTGACGGTGGACGGGACCACCGGCCTAATATACAGAGGTGTAGCAACAGTCATGTAGCGGGGGTGCGTAACGTGTATACATGGGATGCCCGGGTGAGGGCTATATACAGGGATACCGATCAAATGGGAGTAGTGTACTACGGCAATTACTATTCCTGGTTTGAGATTGGAAGGAACGAATTCATAAGGTCCCTCGGTTTAAGCTATAAAGACCTGGAAGAACAGGGCATTATGCTGCCGGTTGTAGAAAGCCGGTGCACCTATAAAGTACCGGCTAGGTATGACGACCTAGTGCTTGTAAGAACCGGTATAAGTAAGTTGACGGGAGTAAGGATAGCCTTTGCCTATGAATTAATAAGGGAGGAAGACGGTGTTTTGCTGGCCTGGGGCGGCACAACCCACGCCTTTGCGGACGCAAAAACCTTAAAACCGGTAAACGTTAAGAAACGATGTCCTGAGTATTATGCAAAGCTTGAAGACTGTCTGTAGGACGGAGGGTGACAAAGTGCTGTTTCGGTTAATGATGCTTTTTACAATCGTTCCGCTTATTGAATTGCTCCTTCTTATAAAGCTGGGACAATACATAGGGGCAGGTTATACCGTGCTTATAGTTCTGGTCACCGGTATAGCTGGGGCTTACCTTGCTAAAAGCCAGGGAATGAGCGTATTCAGGCAGATACAGCTGGAAATGCAGGAGGGAAGGCTACCTGGCAATCCTATGATAGACGGGCTTTGTATACTGGTGGGGGGAGCAATGTTGCTAACCCCCGGGCTTATAACCGATACCCTGGGCTTTCTGCTGGTTATGCCCGGCACCCGTTTTGTAATAAGGGAATGGCTTAAAAACCGCCTGCTGGGTATGATAGACAGGGGGCAGGTAATATTCCGGTGGAACAGATGGTAAGGCAGACAGTAAGCTGTCTGCTAATGTTTTTCCGGGTTTAGGTACAGTGGCTGGGTTAGCGGTTTTGATAGGCTGTAATCGGCAAAAGAATACCCGTCACTGCCGTCAATCAATATCTGAATATTTCTCACCGTTTCGATGGAACTGAAGGTGTACAGCACGGAATCCATCATCATATGTTGCTTGTGTCTTTCATCGCTGTATGCTTCAAGAAAGGCATCGTTAAAATCCAGTTTTAACGTACCGTTTAAGAAATACACGTTCAGAAGCTCCACATCATCGGGCACAACCGTCTCAGCCATAGGGTCATCCGGCAGACCTTCCTTAAGAGTATCAAATAGTATATGGCATTGGTCCCTAATGGTTTCCGTTTTGGAGGTGTCCGGTCTGTACGGGAACAGAAGATATCTGTCGAAGGTATTATAGGGCAGATATGCAGCTGGGTTTGTATCCGGCGACCACGGGTTTCTCACCGCCACGCCCGGTACAAGGTCGTCCACCCTTTTTCCATCCAGCAGGAACTGTACCCGCCTCATTTGAGGTATCTCTGTCATTGTATACACAATGGAATCGAGGGCCATAACCAGGCCTTCGTTATCCTTAAGCTTTTCCGAATCGGGGTCCAGCACAACGTGTACTGTAGTACCCGAGTAATACACCTTAATGAAATCCGGTATTATTGTACCGGTCTGTAGAGTAGTCGCAGGGTCTGCGCCCACAGCCAGGTTCTCCATTGTCTTTGTTAGTATGGCATCGTTATATGGAACAAATCTGGTTACCGGTATCAGGTATTTGCCGTCGGTGCTAGGGAAATACAGCTTAATGCCCATACTGTCCTTGGGATGATAATTAAGACTTTTATAGTACTGTGGGTCGGATTTGTAGCCTACCTTTAACTCCAGAGGGTCAATCTCCTTCAACCTTTCGTTTTCGCTGTAGAACCGGAACAGGTATTCTCCGTCGGGGAGTCCGGTAGTTTTTTGGGATATGTCTATTTGAACAAAAAGAGGGCTGTCCCTTGCGATTAGAATATCCTGGTCCATATTACCGCTATCTAGCTCGACGTATTCCAGATTTTCCAGCAGATTTCCATCTTTGAATGCCTCTACTTTTAAATTGTTTCCTGGATTATTTCTGATAGTTACGTTGGTGTTGGTAGTATTTATTGAAAAATTTATTGTATCCGGGTTGAAAACTTCTGTGTGGGCAGGCTGAAAAGAATAGCTTATCGACTGCTCTACGGGTATGTACAAAAGCCGGTTGACCTCAATGGGCAGACTGGAGCTTGAAAACCCTACAATAACAACCATTATCAAGGTTAATATACTTTTCAACAAAGGCATCAATCCCTCCCCAGGCTTTTTCTTTTGTTTCCCCCGTAATTTATATATAATGCACTAATAGTATTAAATTTCTTTATCTGTCATTCTGAGGTCGAAGCCCAAAGAATCCGACTCTGTCGTTTAAGAGGGCGAAGCCCGAAGAATCTTATTTGGAGAAAGATCCTTCGCTATCGCTCAGGATGACACACTAGGAGATGCAAAGTTTTAAATGCGTTGCATATAGAAGTTAATTTTATTATATGACAAAAGTATTCAAAGGTAAATGGCATAGGTCAATAAAATTGCATAGAATTGCACTATTTTTCCGAATAATCCACAATACTTTCTTCTTTGGATTTTACTGCCGTGTAAAGGCAGCGAAAGGTTATGGCAGAGAACACTATTGCACCGCCCAGAAGAGCCCATTTACCCGGCACTTCTCCCATCAAAAGGAACACCCAGATTGGGTTAAGAACAGGTTCTATTACAGGAATAAGGGCCGCATCAAGGGCAGACACCGATTTAATGGCCAGGGCGAAAAGTAAATAGGGTAGCCCCAACTGAAATACACCCATAATTACTAGTGATATCATGGTTGAGGCCGAAGGAGGCGACTGCGCTGCAAATGGAAGGCCAATTACCGCGGTAAGTATGTTTCCCAGCAGTATCGCGTCGAGGGACCCTTCATTTTTTTGTTTTCGCATGAGCAGTATAACAGCGGCATAGGTAATGCCGTCTATTACCGATAGGATATTGCCGCAAAGGCCCCTTGTGTCCAGATCGTCTGCGAAGAACAGTGCCATTCCGGCTACCACTATAAAAATGGTTATCCAATCTAACCCGGTGGTTCTTTCCTTCAAAACAAGAAAGCCAAACAGCGCAACGTATATAGGTGCGGTATATTGCAGCAGTATCACATTGGCCGCCGCAGTCATCTTGTTTGCTATAACAAATAGAATAACGGTTGCTGCATAGGCAAAGGCACACAGTATCTGGTCCCTAGACCAGGTGAATTTGGGTTTTCGGATAATCGCCCAAAAAAGAAGGGAAGCAAAGACGCTTCTCATGCCGGCTATGGCCAGGGGGTTGCCCTCCACTCCCTTAATCATTACTCCGCCCAGGCTCCACAGTATCGATGCCATTACCAGATACAGTACTGCAATGGTTCTTTGTCTGTTCCGTAGGTTGCTTGTTGTTTGCTCCATTTTTAATACGCTCCACTTCTGTATGTAATAGTATAATCCTATTGTAACATGCCGTTTGGCTTTTTTAAATACAAACCAGAGGGACGGTTCCTAACCAGAGGGACGGTTCCTTTGGTCGCTAACTAAGGAGACGGTTCCTATGTCTGTTGAAGCATAATAAGCAACAATGCTAATCGCCATTAATAATATGGAGTGGAGGTGATTTGATTTGATATATGCTTCCAGGTATTTAAGGGTAACAGACCCGCCTATGACGGGGCCGGATGTTGAATACGTGCAGCAGAGGCTCTCGGAACTTGGGTTTTATGACGGAGAAATAGACGGCGTATACGATTTGGAGACCGAGGGTGCGGTTAGGGCATTCCAGGAGGACTTCGGAATACTGGTGGACGGCATAGTAGGGCCGGATACCTATAACGCCATAGGCCTGGGACCGGAGGACGAAATAGAAGTGCCCACCGAAGGGTACAGCATTTACATTGATACCATCAATTTTACGCTGACTTTGAACCAGAACGGAAATATTGTGAGGTCTTATCCTGTCGCAGTAGGAGCACCCTCCACGCCGACACCCCTTGGGGATTGGAGGATTATTCAAAAGACAATGAATCCCGGAGGGGCCTTCGGAACCCGGTGGATGAAGATAAACGTGCCCTGGGGCGGATATGGGATACACGGCACAGACAACCCGTCGTCCATAGGCACTGCCGCCAGCCACGGCTGTATCAGGATGTACAACGAGGACGTGAATGAACTGTATGATATAGTTCCGTTGGGAACACCGGTAAGAATAACCGGTGCCGCCTTCACCGGCAGGATACTGAGGGTAGGGGTTGAACCCGGTGAAGACATAGCAGAGGTGCAAAGAATCCTTCAGATACTGGGATACTACAGGGGGAATATAACCGGCGAATATGATTCCCTGACTGAGCAGGCGGTCATGGACTTCCAGCAGGACTTTGGCCTTCCGGCCGACGGGGTTGTGGGGCCTAAAACCTACGAGGTGCTGTTCCGGCAGAGGGATATTACCCTGGGAGATACAAGGCCATAGAGGCAGCTTGCTGTGTCGCAGGGAGGGACGTGAAGTAGCCGCCGGACACAGTTACAAATACTGGTTACCGGTGGGGGATGGTTCTGTCTGAATTGCATGGCAGCAGCAGTCGTCGGCAAGGGAGCCGGCTTGCGGCATTACGCCGCAGAGGCACACTGAGTGGAGGACTGCCCGTATATGGAAGTCCTTCTTTTTTTATCATTTTGAGCGACTATTCTGTCATCCTGAGCGACAGCGAAGGATCTTTATTTATAGAATCTGCAAAAAGTATAATATGTATCTACGGAATTTGATAGAATTATATACAGAATTACCAATGGCGACGATTTACCGAACAAATAGAGCTGCCCAAATTGGGAAAGATTAATGTTAAGCCGTTCGGGGACGGCTTGGGCAAGCGACAATGCTTTGCTGCTACGTGTTACAAGGAGGCATAGGCGATGAAAAGGGACAAACCCGTAAAAATCGGTGGTACATACACCCTGGATATAGAGCGCATGGGGGATGGCGGTGAGGGAATAGGGAGGATTGAAGGCCTGGCCGTTTTTGTTGAGGATGCACTGCCGGGGGACAGGGTAGAGGTTGAGATTACCCAGGTCAAGCGAAACTATGCCCGGGGCAAGTTGAAAAAGGTGTTTCAGCAGTCGGCCCAGAGGGTGCAGGCAAGGTGCCCGATGGCTCTTGAGTGCGGCGGGTGCCAGATACAGCACATGGATTACGGATGGCAGCTCAGGCACAAAAGGCAGAAGGTGGAGGACCAGCTAAAAAGGATAGGCGGCCTTGAGGGGGTTATGGTGCACCCGGTGCTGGGTATGGAGGAGCCGTGGAGGTACAGGAATAAGGCCCAGTTCCCGGTGGGCATGGGGGCACAAGGCATTGTGACCGGCTTTTATGCACGGCGCAGTCATGACATAATCGGCATTGACGACTGCATAATACAGCACGGGATTAACGGACAAGTGGTGAATGTGGTAAAGGAGCATATGGAAACGCACGGCATTGCACCCTTTGATGAGGAAACCGGTGAAGGCATAGTTAGCCATATACTCACAAGAATAGGCTTTGCCACCGGGGAAGTGATGGTGGTAATTGTTGCAACCCGTCGATATTTCCCGGGAAAGGACGAACTTGTTGGAGGATTGCGGGAGACCGTAAATGGGCTTATGTCAATCATACTTAACGTGAATGATAAGCGCACCAATGTAATACTGGGACAGGAGTGCATTACCCTCTGGGGGCAGGATTACATAACTGAGGTTATGGGCAACCTAAAATTCAGGATTTCACCCCTTTCCTTCTTCCAGGTAAATCCTGTGCAAACCATGGTGCTTTATAAAAAGGTGTTGGAATACGCAGGACTTAAGGGAGACGAAACGGTGATCGACGCCTACTGCGGCACCGGGTCAATATCCTTATTCCTTGCCCAGAGGACGGGCAAGGTGTACGGCATAGAGGTGGTGGAAGCTGCGGTGCGGGATGCCCGGGCCAACGCTGCGATAAACGGAATCAAAAATGTAGAATTTATAACCGGCCTTGCGGAGGAGGTAATGCCGCGGTTTTACCGGGAAGGGGTACGCCCCCATGCGGTGGTGCTGGACCCGCCCCGGAAGGGCTGCGTGCAGGCACTGCTTGATGCGGTGGTATCCATGCAGCCCGGGCGGGTGGTGTATGTATCCTGCAACCCCGCAACCCTGGCAAGGGACCTGAAGTACCTTGACGGCAGGGGCTATAAGGTGCAGGAGGTCCAGCCGGTGGACATGTTTCCCCATACTGCGCACGTTGAGTGCGTGATTCTGATGCAGCGTAGTGGTTTGAAAGACAAAAATAGAGCTTGACCACTACATGTAGTGGTTTGGAGGTAAAAAATGAACAAAAAAAGGGGTTA
>Ga0265294_10000826_pt1 | contig 42145 bp, 32 predicted proteins | sample MunlanPumphouse3_FD_192504 | JGI IMG/M metagenome (GOLD analysis project Ga0265294, IMG submission 192504) | Groundwater microbial communities from a municipal landfill in Southern Ontario, Canada - Pumphouse #3 | ecosystem: Environmental > Aquatic > Deep subsurface > Groundwater | place... | reverse complement strand
CCAACTGTCACAAAATACCTGCCGATAAATTCAGTAGAGAACGATTAACGGTTGATGATATTGTTTTACAGTGGAGCAATCTAATCCAAAGGATTCTGCTTGCAAATTCGAATTTGAAAATTGTTTTCACCGTAAGTCCTATTCGGCATTTTAAAGATGGAGCACACGAAAATCAATTAAGCAAAGCAACTTTGCATCTTTCCGTAGATAAAATAAAGGATGAGTTTTCTGACAATCTGTTTTATTTCCCTGCTTATGAGATTGTGATGGATCAATTGCGAGACTATCGGTTCTATACGGATGATATGCTACATCCTTCTTTGCTTACACAAAATTATATTTGGAAAAGATTTGGAGATACTTATTTTTCAGTTGAAACTGAAAAAATTAATGCAGAATGGAAAAAAATAGTTCAAGCATTATCTCATAAACCTTATCATTCGCATTCTGAGGAGTATCAAAAGTTTATTCATCGAACAATAGATGAGTTGCAAGCGTTCGAAGAACGGTATCCATTTTTATCTTGTTTTCAAGAAAAACAGGAACTAACACAACTACTCAATCACTCTTATTAGAAGGATAATTTTTATGGAATATGATATCACTGAGATAATTAAAGTTTTAGGTATTAAATCGGGCAAAACAAACGATGCGATAATTTCAAATTTGCTTACCGATAGCAGAAAATTATCGGACCCTAACAAGACACTTTTCTTTGCGCTTAAAACAAAAACTAACGATGGACATAATTACGTCCATGAGCTATACGCAGATGGAGTAAGGAACTTTGTTGTATCTTCAAAAAATGTATTATGGAATAAACTTTCCGATGCTAATTTCTTATTAGTAAAGGATACATTGGCTGCCTTGCAAAAATTGGTGACTCATCATAGAAGAAAATTCGATATTCCCATTATTGGAATAACAGGAAGCAACGGAAAAACGGTTGTAAAAGAGTGGTTGTACCAACTTCTTCAACAAGATTATAACATTACCCGTTCACCGCGTAGCTACAACTCTCAAACGGGAGTTCCATTGTCGGTATGGCAACTGAACGAAGCCACAACTTTGGGCATTTTTGAAGCAGGGATTTCTATGCCGAACGAAATGGAAAACCTTGAAAGTATAATTTACCCTACCATTGGAGTTTTTACAAAACTCGGAGAAGCTCATCAGGAAAACTTTGCTTCACTGCAACAAAAATGCAACGAAAAATTGGAGCTCTTTATAAATAGCGATGTGATTATTTATAACGAAGACAATCTGATTATATCGCAATCTGTTGAAAATATGGCCATGTCTCATAAAACGTTTACATGGTCGCTAAAAAACAGAGAAAATCCACTTTACATAAAAGAGATAAAAAGCTCCAGCGATAAAACCACCATTTATTATTCGTTCCTCGGTTTCGACACTGATTTGGAAATCCCTTTTATTAGTGGTGCAGCTATCGAAAATGCAATTACTTGTCTGGCCACGCTACTTTACCTTCGGGTTTTACCCGAAGATATAAAAAAAAGAATGCCCACCTTGGATCCTGTAGCAATGCGCCTGGATGTAAGACAAGGCAAAAACAATTGTATCATAATAAACGATACTTACAACTCTGATTTTAATTCCATTAAAATAGCTTTGGAGTTTCAGAGTCAACGAAATGCTGATAAATCATTGAAAAAAACTTTAATTTTATCTGACGTTTTTCAATCAGGCTTGCTCCCCAAAACATTATACAAAAAAGTTTCAGAGATAATTGATCAAAATAATATCAACCGAATTATTGGCATCGGCAGTGATATTTCTCAGTTTAGTTCTGTTTTTTCTATGGAGAAGCAGTTTTTTACAACAACTGAAGAGTTTATACGTTCTCAGGTCTGGAAGGAATTTAGAAACGAACTGATTCTTGTGAAAGGGTCAAGAAGTTTTCATTTCGAACAGATTATTGCATTGTTAGAAAAGAGAATACACGAAACGGTGTTAGAAGTAGATTTAGATGCATTGGTTCATAATTTTAATTTTTATAAAACAAAGGTTGCACCTAATGTAAAGCTCATCTCCATGGTTAAAGCAAACGGATATGGAGCTGGAGCCACCGAAATAGCCAAGACCCTTCAATATCACAGATGTCGCTATCTGGCAGTTGCAATTGCGTCTGAGGGAGTATCTCTAAGGGAAGACGGCATAACAATGCCAATAATCGTGTTAAACTCTGAAACTAATGGTTTTGAAGAGCTCTACGATGCCAACCTCGAACCCGAAGTTTATAATTTTAGGATATTAAAAGCATTTATAAAAGAAGCCGAAAGGCGAGGTGTTACCGATTATCCAATACATTTAAAGCTGGACACCGGAATGCATCGACTTGGATTTGTTAGGGATGAAATACCTGAACTTATCGACTTATTGCGGAAGCAAAAGAGCTTGCAAGTTGTATCAACATTCTCGCATTTGGCCGCAAGCGAAAGTTGGGTTTTTGACGGTTTTACTGAAAAGCAGATAGATATATTTGAAGAAATGTCCTCTCGGATAGAAAAACAATTGGGGTGTGAAATTAGCAGACATATTTTAAACTCGGCCGGAATAGAACGTTTCCCCGACAGTCAGTTTGATATGGTACGATTAGGGATCGGTTTATATGGAATAAGTGCCAGCGGCATAAATGGCTTGAGAAATGTGTGCACTCTAAAAACAACGATTCTCCAAATTAAAACGATTAAAAGTAATGAAACTGTAGGATATGGACGCAAAGAAAAACTGGATCGCGATGCGCGTATTGCCACCATTCGGATTGGATATGCGGATGGTTTGAGCCGACAATTTGGAAACAGAAAAGGCAAAGTGCTTGTAAATGGTGAATATGCTCCAATCATTGGCGATGTATGCATGGATCTTTGTATGATTGATGTTACCGATATTAAGGCAGATGAAGGGGATTCGGTTATAATATTTGGCGAAAATTTATCGGTTGTTGATTTGGGTGAATCAATTCAAACAATTCCCTACGAAATATTAACTGCAGTATCGCCCCGTGTAAAAAGAATCTATATTAAAGAATGAATATTCGTTTAGATTCTCTTACGGGAGGGTACATGTAAGTTGAGAGTGGTAAGTGGTAAGTAGTAGGTGATGAGTTTATGAGATAAGATTAGTGTTGAAGTGTAGAGACACACACACAAGATTTTGTCTTTTTTTGTATGAAGTCATCACTACTATTATAAGTGTCATCAAGAATTCTGTTTCTCAAATCATTGGAACTAAAATAAGCTCGCAAGATTTATGGAGTTGAATAGGGTATTACGTCTCAGCAGTTTTCACCCGAACGCCGTCAAACGCTATTAAAAGTAAAATTCAACACAAAAAAAAAGGCGCAATTTGCGCCTTTTTTTTATATAAACTTTTAAACTGTGATTAGTCAGCGATGAAAATTGCAACGCGGTTCCAATCGTTTTCAGCATAAGGTTGTTCTGTATCACCTTTCCAGTCTAAGCTAATTCTGCTGCTGTCAATTTGGTATTGGCTAGTTAAAGCATCTGCTACAGCTTTTGCACGTCTCTCAGAGAGTTTCATGTTGTAGTCAGGTGTACCGGTTTGACGGTCTGCATAAGCTACAATTTGAACAGTAGCATTAGGATTAGACTTCAGGTATTCAGCTGTGTTATAAACACTAATTTGCTGTTGTCTGTCAATGTTTGCAGAGTTAATACGGAAGAACACTACGTTAGGAACGTAAACACTTTCTACTGTTTCTACTGGTTCAATTTCCGGGCATTCTGGACAGAATTCTGGTCTCTTACTTAAGTTTTCGTTTTCTGCACGAAGTCTGTTGATTTGACTGTTCAAGTCGTTGATTAAGTTGTAGTCCATTAATTCTGCAGAGGTGAAGTCTTGTCTTCCACCCAAACCAAATTTAACACCTAAAAGAGCTTGACCAATAATATCCCAATCGTAGTCACCTACGGGTATATTCGAGTATTGTCTTCCAAAACTACCTTGAAGTGTAGTTGCAGCCAATTCAACAAAAATTGAAAAGTTGTTTGATAGGCGGAAATCATTGATTATACCAAGGTTCCAAGTAAGTGACTGATTTTGATTCTTAAATAGGTCTCCATCAGAATTTACCTTTTTAAAATCTTCGTCCATACCGTAGATGTATCCAACGCCAATGTAAGGAATGAAGTTATATACTCTGTCGGGGTTGTAACCAGCGGCAGCGTTTGTAACATTCCACATAAGGTCTAAGTGAGGATGTACGAAAGAGTCAGTTGTATAGTTCTTAGTAGCGTTGTAGTGTTCGTGTTGACCAACATTGATAGCCAAACGAGCTCCCCATTTTGGAGAATTCCATCTTCCTACTGCCAACTGACCTTGCCATCCGAGGGCATCCACAAAGTCTTGATCTGAACTTCCACTGCCAAAGTACATGTTTGTACCACCGGCGAGGCTCATAAACCAATTATCACTTGCTTTGTTCTTTAGGTAAACATCACCATAAGAAACATTCTGAAGCTCTTGAGCATTCAAACCGAATACTACAAGTGCTGAGATTAAAAATAAACTAATTTTTTTCATAAATTTAAATTCTAATTAAACATTCTTTTATTACAATAACTCGATATCTATATCTAAATATTTGTAGTTGATTTAGCTATAACGTTGTGTAATTTATTTATTGTTAAATCAATACTTATAACAAATGCTAATATAAAATGTTCAAATACATTTGATATATAATAAGATGTAGAGTTAAGCTAAAACATATTAGTTGTTTTTTAAATCGCATAATGGTGCTGCTAACTTAACTTCAAAGTACAAATATAAGAGATAAATAGATATATCAACAACTTTTTGACAAAAAAAATGCTATTAACGCCCTGTTTATGCTTATTGTGGCATGAAAATGCGATAATATTATTTTTTATGCGTTAAAACGGATGGGGTTTAACCCAAATAACTTTTGAGTAATTTACTCCGTGAATCTTGTCTCAACCTGCGAATTGCTTTCTCTTTTATTTGTCTTACACGTTCACGTGTCAATTGAAATTTATCTCCTATTTCTTCCAAGGTCATTTCTTGGGATCCTAAACCGAAAAACATTTTTATGATTTCACTTTCACGCTCAGTTAAAGTAGATAGTGCGCGGTCAATCTCTTTTTGAAGAGATTCATTGATTAAGGCTCTATCTGCAAGTGGTGCGTCATCATTAATTAAAACATCAAGCAAGCTGTTGTCTTCTCCTTCAACAAAAGGTGCATCCATGGAAATATGACGACCCGACACCTTCAAAGAATCTCTTACTTTTTCAACAGGAATATCCAGTTCTATAGCAAGTTCTTCTGCCGAAGGTTTGCGTTCGTTTTCTTGTTCAAATTTTTGAAGCGCTTTGTTTATTTTGTTGAGCGAACCCACTTGATTGAGCGGAAGACGTACAATACGAGATTGTTCAGCCAATGCTTGTAGAATGGATTGACGAATCCACCATACAGCATAACTAATGAACTTAAATCCGCGCGTTTCATCAAATTTTTCCGCCGCTTTTATTAATCCCAGATTGCCTTCATTAATTAAGTCCGGCAAACTAAGACCTTGGTTTTGGTATTGTTTTGCAACCGATACAACAAACCGAAGGTTGGCCTTGGTTAGTTTTTCCAAAGCTTCCTGGTCACCTTTTTTTATGGCTTGCGCCAATTCGACTTCCTCTTCAACAGTAATCAGATCTTCACGTCCAATTTCCTGCAAGTATTTGTCTAAAGATGCACTTTCGCGATTTGTAATCGATTTTGTAATCTTTAATTGTCTCATTTATATATTTTATCTATGTTTCTTATTTTTCTGTGTTTTTTATTTTGAGGAGTGTAAAGGTAGATGTTTTTTTACTACTATAAAAATTAGAATCGCCTCTTCCACACTTTATTTGTCTATAATTTATTTGTCTATAATATATTTAATATAAGAACAAAGGAAACAGATCATACCGATTCCTTTGTTTGAAACGCATTAGGTATCACTTTTGTTACAGATACCGAAGCTGTTTAATTTAATTTAACTTTCTATTCGCCTGATAAATCAATAGCGATGTACTGAGTTTTTCCATTCGGATAGAATCCGGCAATCATAATTGCTTTATCCTCAGCATTTGAAGAAGTAACCATTTGGACTATTCTTGCAATATCACTTTCGGAATTAACCGGAGTATTGTTGATGCGTAAAATAATAAATCCTTTGTTGATTCCTTCTTTTCTGAATTTACCGCTATTCTCTACACTCTTTACCTCAACACCACTATTGATGCCTAATTGTTGTTTCCTATTATTGGGAATCTCGGCAAAAGTTGCACCTAAGAGTTGCATACCATCAATGGCTTTTGTAATTTCAGTACTGCCCTGATCGTTTTTCAACTCTACGGTATATCTGTTTTCTTTTCCGTTTCTATCTACCACCACTTCAACTTTGTCACCCGGGCGATATCGACCTATTTGATTCTGCAACTCATTAAAGTTCCGAATGGGTGCATTATTAATTGATGTAATAATATCTCCTTTCTGAATTCCGGCAGCTTTTGCGGGGCTTCTATCGGAAAAGTCATCAATCTGAACACCAACTATTTTTTGAAGTTCTTTGTATTTGTCCGGATCGTTTTCTTTCAAGTAATCGATGTTAGGAGATAGAATTCCTAAAACTGCACGTTGTGCAGAACCATATTCTTTTATATCTGAAGCAATTTTTCCGGCAATCGATATTGGTATCGCAAATGCATATCCGGTAAAATTTCCTGTTTGTGAGTAGATAAGGGTATTTATACCAACTAATTCGCCACGGGTATTAACTAATGCGCCTCCACTGTTTCCCGGGTTTACTGCAGCATCTACCTGGATAAACGACTGCAAGCTTTTTCCTTCGCCCATAATATTTGCTCTGTTCTTTGCACTAACAATTCCAGCAGTTACTGTAGAGGTTAAGTTAAAAGGATTACCTACGGCCAATACCCATTCACCAACTTGTAGATCATCGGAATTGCCAAAAGAGACATATTCAAAATCGGCTCCTTCGGGTGCTTCTATTTTAATTAGTGCTATATCTGTTTGAGGATCGCCTCCAATAACTGTAGCAGTAAATTCTCTGTTGTCGTTCAGTGTAACTGAAACTTCAGATGCGCCTGCAACAACGTGGTTGTTTGTTATTATGTAACCATCTTTAGAGATAATGACTCCCGAGCCAAACCCAACTTGTGGTTGTGGAGGTCCCATCTCTCTATTTCCAAAACCAAAAAAGAATTCAAACGGATCAACGTATTGTTGTCTTCTTCTTGAAGGAGCTTTAGTTGTTTTAACGTGAACCACTCCGTGGATAGTTTTCTGAGCAGCTTCAGTGAAGTCAGGATAACCGTCTGAAGTTGTCAGATTGGCTAATCTAACATTTTTCTGATCGAAATCTTGAGAGAAGTTGTTTGAAAACTCACTTTTTACATTCTTTGAGTGATTTGATGAAATATTCTTTTTCTGCATATAGTCGTAGCCAAACAGTGCAACTGTGGCACTTAAAATAGCTACCAAAATAATCGTAAGTACCTGTTTTAAATTAATATTCATAATCTCTGGTTTTTTTGGATGAATTATTTTCTTTATTTCTCAAATGTATATACAAAAATCGTTCTAAAAAATAGGAAAAGTCGTAATTTTATCACTTTTAACGCGAGGAAAACGCCATTAACCCGCTTTAACTCTCTGTTAGATAGGGAAAGAGCATTCGACAGGGTGTATGTGTCAATTTGTCACCTATCTTTGTTTCATGTTTCTTTGTTTTTCATACCTCAAAAATTGATGATTCATGATTGGAGTAATCAAATCAAAGAGTGGCAACGAAAAATAAAATTTACCTGTGTTAAACAATTTGCTGTTTTTATTTATAATCACCATTTGCGTGAAATATCGCAGGAAATAGAACAAAACTGCAATACCAATTAAAACGATTGACGATTGCAAAATTCCTGTTAAAGTTAGAAGTGCAAATAATAGATAGAATCCATATCTGCTGAAAATTTCAATATCTAACAGTCGGGTTTTAAATCCTTTTAGGTGTTTTCTTGTAATCAGGTATTGTGCCTTGATAGTTCTCCATATGGAGATTCGATCCACCACATTACTTGCAACCATACTATCGGGCGAAAGTACCACAGATGTGTTCTTTTTTGTCACCACTTTATTAATAAACAAATTGTCTTCGCCATATTCTATGTTTAAGATGGACGAAAATCCTTTGTTTTGAAAAAACAACTCTTTTTTGTAAGCCATGTTTCGTCCTATTCCCATGTAGGGTTTGTTTGATAATGCCATGCTTAAATACTTTATTCCAAAAAAGAGATTATCGAAATGAATGAGCTTTTTGGAAAGATTTTTTTCTAATTCAAGTTGGCAACAGCCCAAAACGACTTCTTTTCCTTTTGCGAACTCTTTGGCATATTCATAGACCCACTTTTTCGATAAAGGTTTAGTGTCGGGCTCTGTGAACAATAAAATATCGTGCTTAGCAGCTTTAATTCCCAATGTAAGAGCCAGTTTCTTATGGTTTATTACCTCAGATTCCGTGGGGATATAGGTATGGTAAATGTTGGAGTGATTTTGAGCGAGTGCATTCAACACGATTTCTGTTTCATCGGTTGAACCGTTATTTACCACCACGACTTGAAAGTTGGGATAATCTTGATTCAAGATATATGGTAGGTTTTTTTCGAGATTTTCAGCTTCATTTTTTGCAGTTATAATAATGGAGATGCCCGGAAATTTAAATGGTTCGTCACTCTTTACATCATTTTTCACCCCGTTTGAAATAGCATATTTATAAGGTTTTCTGAATAAGAGCAAATAGTAGAGCATTTGAATTACAAAGAATAGCAAAAACAATGCTATTATAATCCACTCTGAAACTGATAATTTATAGAAGAAAGAAACAATACTCATGTCAAAATTTAAATAGTATCTGAAAAATAGGATTTAGCCCAATCGCGACAATTATATCGGGAAGCCATCACTTCTCCATAAGCACCGGCTGAACGTATTGCGAGAATATCTCCACGTTGGGTTTTGTTCAATTCAAAATCTTTAGCAAATGTATCACTTGTTTCGCAAATAGGACCAACAATATCGTAAACCGAAGATTTCCCTTTGGAGGTTAAATTCTCAATATGGTGAAAAGCCTGATAAAGCGCAGGACGAATAAGATCGGTCATGCCGGCATCAATTATTACAAAGTTTTTTTTGATCCCTTCCTTCAGATAAGTAACTCTGCTAATGAGCGAACCACATTGAGCCACTACAGCGCGTCCGAGCTCAAAATGCAGCGATTGTCCTTTTCTCAACTCTAAGTGTTTAGTGAATAATTTGAAATATGCGGGGAAATCGGCGATTGGATTAGTATCAGGTTCTTTATAATCGACTCCAAGACCGCCACCAACATTGATGTGCTCAAGCCACATCTTATTTGACTCGAAGTAATTTTGAAGTTCATTTATCTTTAAGCATAAATTTTTGAAAGAAGAGAGATCTGTAATTTGAGAACCAATATGAAAATGGATACCCATAAGCTCTACAGATGTCAAAGTTGGTAAAAGTTTTAAAACATCCGGAAGATGCTTCTCTTCAATGCCAAACTTGTTTTCTGTCAATCCTGTAGTAATATAACTATGTGTATGTGCATCTACATTGGGGTTGATACGTAAAGCAATTTTTGCTTTCTTCCCTTTCGTTTGCGCAAGAGAATTTATGGCATGCAACTCAGGTATTGACTCAACATTGAAAGAAAATATATCGTTATCTAATGCTATTTCAATTTCTCTATCAGTTTTCCCGACTCCTGCAAAAGCTATCTGATTTGGCTCAAAACCATTTTCAATGGCTCTCAAAATTTCATTTCCACTAACACAATCCGCACCAAAACCATATTTAGATATTTCTTTCAATATTCGTGGGTTTGTGTTTGCTTTCAATGCGTAATGGACGTGATATGGTTTGTCTATTATTTCCGCTTGTATGGCTTCAAGTGTTTCATGCAACAAAGAAATATCGTAGTAATAAAACGGAGTTTCTATTGAATCGAACTTATCTAATGGAAATTTTCCTTGTGTCATAATTATTTTTCTGAAAGAAAGTTTTGTTGAGCGTGCAAAAATACAAAAAATAATGCACTAACTAAATGAAGTTAAGCGTTAACTTTAACTCTAATCTAATCTAATCTCTAACTTCCATACCACACTCCACACTTTTTCACCTCATACCTTAAAATCATCACATCATCCCTCACACCCCATAAATCATACTACACACCTTATTATCCATTACTCCTCACTAATTACTTTTTTTCTCCTTGTTTAATAAGCTAATAAGGTTGGATTGGTGGGTTATTCGACTGTTACTAAGGTTGAAATACAAATCCAAATAAGGTTTTTTTGAATGCAAAAGAAATAGAATTCGCTAATCGGGAATCGAAAATCAAAAATCGGAATTAGGATGTAATCGTGCTACATTTAACCTCGTAATGATTTAGCCCTCACATCTTGCATTCCACATTTTTACCTCTCAACTCATAACTCTCTGCTTTCAACTCTTCATTCTTAATTTGTAATTGTATCACCACATCACTTCATCAACAAATCATCACATCCCACACATCATACCTCATACCTCTTCTAACCTCACTAACCTCTAACTTCTTGTCTCTTTGATAAAAGTTCCATTGCTTGTTCCACTTTTTGCTCCATGGGCAAGAGTGCATCTATCCAATTAATTTTGAGTCCGCGTCGTTCCATACCTCTAAACCATGTCATTTGTCTTTTAGCAAATTGATGAATAGCAATTTCTAATTGTGTAAACATTTCGGCGTACGATAATTTACCAATTACGTAGAGAGTAACAAATTTATATTCCAAACCATAATAGATAAGATCTTCGGCAGCTATTCCGCGAGATAAAATATTTTGCACTTCCTCAACCATACCTTCCTCTAATCGGGTTATTAAACGGGTTGATATTTTTTGTCTGCGCAATTCTCTATCTATAGAAACACCAATAATAAGGGAATCGATTGGGTCGTATAATTTTTGCGATGAAGTTTGCTCTTTTTGATATAGCGCGATTTCAATCGCTCTGATTGCTCTTCGTTTATTTTCTCTGTCTGTGGTGTTATGAGGTTCTTTCAGAGTTGATAAAATAGCAGTTAGTTCGTCTAAAGATTTTGTTTGTAATTCTTCACGTAATTCGGGGTTTTGGGGAACATTCATCAATTCATAACCTTTTATGACAGATTCAATATAAAGACCGGTTCCACCGCATAGAAGTGGCATTTTTTTTCGAGCAACAATATCATTATAAGCAACATGGAAATCTTTCATGAAATCAAACAGACTGTATTTCTCTCCGGGATTCCGGATATTGATCAGGTGGTGATTGATTGTAGTGTCGCCAATTGTGTATTCATTTAAATCTTTTCCTGTTCCAATATCCATATGACGATATACTTGGCGGGAATCGCCACTTATAATTTCTCCATTAACTTTATGTGCTAATTCTACTGCAAAAGGAGTTTTACCGCTTGCCGTAGGGCCTAATATTGTGATTAAATCTGACAAAATAAAAACTAATTACGAATTGTTAATTACGAATTACTAATTTGCTGGTCTATAGAAGTTAAGTCTAATTATCATTTAATGCTTAGTTACTTCTTCATTCTTCACTCTTTATTCTTACCAGCTGCCTCCGGCACCTCCACCGCCGAAGCTGCCTCCGCCACCACCGCCAAATCCTCCGCCTCCGAAACTGCCACCGCCAAATCCTCCGCTTCTGCCTCCACCCATAATGGGAGGAAAGAAGATTGGTCCTCTTCGACTACGACTTGAACCATCACCGCCGATATTTTGATCGCCTCCTCCTTTTTTCGAAATTACGATAATAAAAATGATGAAGAAAATTACAAATAGAATTATTGCAGTTGTAGGTAAACCATCATCATCTTTTTCCATATCGGAATCGAACTCTCCGGCAAGTCGTTTTATCATAGAGTCGATGGCTGCATTAACTCCACTGAAATAGTCGTTTTCTTTGAAATAAGGGATCATCCGGTCGCGCACAATTCTACCGGCATACGCATCGTTAATGCGTGCTTCCAAACCATAACCCACTGCAATAAAAGCTTCACCTCGACTATTTCCTATTTTGGGTTTAATCAAAATAACGGCTCCATTGTCTTTCTGTTTTTGTCCAATTCCCCATTTTTCGCCCAAGCGAAAAGAATAATCGGAAATGGCGTAACCATCTAAATCTCTAACGGTGATTACATAAATTTGAGTGGATGTGGTATCGTTATACGTACGTAGTTTGTTTTCCAATGTTTGTCTTTCTGTTTCAGAAAAAACATTGGCAAAATCATTTACCAATCGCGGTGGCGACATTGGATTTGGTATATTTTGTGCGACAACACCTTGATACAAAAAGATAAAAAAGATGAGTTGTTGACTAATCTTCCAAAATAATTTCATTCTCTAATTCGTTTATATCGTCTTCCCGGTAAGGATATTCTTTTTTTATTAAGTTGCCTACTTTTTCCACAGCTTTGCAGATGCCTTCTGTGATTTGATCTTTGGAACAATACAAAATTAATTCATTGAGCGTATTATCCCAAAAGTGGTCATTAATTTTATCGTTGATTCCACTATCTCCGAGGATAGCTGCTTTCTGATCAGTAGGGCACACTAATATTAAAACTCCATTTCTCAATTTAGTTTGATGCATTTTTAAATCTTGAAAAACGAGAGAAGCCTTTTCTAACGCATCTTCTTTGCACTGTTTAGCAATATAGACTCTTATTTCTCCCGAAGTCAAAAGCTCTGCTTTACGAATTGCTTCTACAATTTTTTGTTGGTCTATTTTTTTCATAAATTGATAATGCAATGATTGTGGAAATTAAAACTCCACCACCGGTGCAGTTTGCGATGCAGCATCAGCTTCAAAGTAACCTTTTTTCTTAAATCCAAACCATCCGGCATAGATAACATGCGGAAACCTTCGAATATATTGATTGTAATCACGTGCCGCTTCGTTAAACCGATTTCGTTCAACCGCAATTCTGTTTTCTGTGCCGGCAAGTTCATCTTGCAAAGCAAGAAAATTTTGGTTTGCTTTTAGTTCGGGATAGTTTTCGCGAATCATTAGCAGTTTGCCTAAAGCAGCGCTTAATTGTCCTTGAGCTTGCTGATATTGTTGCAAACCTTCTTCGGTAAGTTCTTCAGGATTAACGTTCACCTGAGTTGCTCGTGCCCGAGCTTCAGTTACTTCGGTAAAAGTTTCTTGCTCGTGAGTGGCATATCCTTTAACTGTAGAAACCAAATTTGGAATTAAATCGGCACGTCGTTGGTACGCATTTTGCACTTGTCCCCATTGTGCAGTAACAGATTCCTGTTTGTTTACCATCGTGTTATAGCCACAGCTCGACAAAGTGAAAACACCCAGAACGGCAATGAGGATAGTGTACTTTAATTTATTCATAATAAAGGTTTGTTTGATTAAGTATTTTTTGTTGTGTTATAATAATATTATCTTTATAGTAACATACTGATAATACAAAAAGTTTACTTTTTTAAATATTACGCATCTGATTGAAATTTAGGTATTGAAATTTGTGATTTGTTGCGATATGAACAGTTATTCATTACAAGCGTTTATTAAATTATTCAGGTACTTTTTACAATTAAAAATCGATGTCCATTTTGCACATAAAGTTCGGTAGCCTTTCGTCAATAAATGTATATTCCATATACTAAAATAAATATTTGATTTAGTTGCTTTTTTTTATATTAAAGGGAATGAGAGAAATTTAAAAACATATGTTCAATAAACTATCTGTTTTTAGTTGATTTTTTTTATAACTTTGTACTTTGAAATATTTTTCTTAATTTCTGTATTTCAACAAAATATGTGAATATGAAACAGTTTACACAATTGCTTTTTTTTATCTTATTATCTTCAACGATACAATTATTTGCATCAGAGATAAATAGAAATGATACAATTGGCAAATTTAATGAAATAACCGATATTGAGTTGCGTCTCAAAAACTTGCAAGACTCAACCAAAGAGTTACAGGTTGATGAAATTATATCGCAAGATACGATAATTACATCACAAGATACAATAGTAATTCTTGAAGATACTGTAATTACACCACCAGATACGATAATTACACTGCCAGACACATTAACAATACCAAAAGACACAATTGTTACTCCACTGGATGCTGACTCAATAAAGCGTGGCTCGTTGGTTTTACCGAAAAAGAAACCGACCTTTACCCCTCCTAAAATAAGAACATCGTTGGATTTGTATTATACAAGGGAAAGTAATGGAACCATCCAGCTTCCAGTTTCCTCTGAACCGGCTTATGATATATATTCTCCCATGTTGAGTTTTCGCGATACTATGTTCTATAACCCACTTTATTTGCCTGTGGTTTTTACGGGAAGAATAGAATCTCCCGATTCTGCATTTGTGTTTCCAAAAGAAGAAGATAAATTGAGAGGTATTCTTATTTCGCCGGACAAAACATTAAAACCGTTTTTGGAGAAGCATTCTTTTGCAGATAAAGTACGCCGTCACTATTTTATTGAAAATCCATCATCAATAAATATTTCAGCATCAAAACTAAGCGGTGTAACTCACGCTACCACCGATATAGAGATACGCGAGAAGTTCAATCCATTTAAAGAACTCTTAACCTCACAAACCAGCTTTTCGTTGGAAAAACCGGACATTGAAGGAGTTCAAATTGGTCGAGTTTATTGGGTTAAATCAGGAGAACACTCTTTGCAGTTTTCTCAGAATTATTACTCTCCCAATTGGCACAAAGGAGGTACAAGCAACTTAAATATAAATAGTTACCATGTTTTTAGAGCAAATTATCAGAAGAATAAGGTAAGGTTCAACAATATGCTTGAATGGCGCCTTTCTGTTTATAATGCTCCCGATGATAGTATTAGGGACTACAGAATTGGAGACGACCTAATACGTTACTATGGTGACTTTGGATTGGATGCTTATAAAAAAAGCTGGTCGTATTCTACTAACTTAGAAGCAAAAACACAAATGTTTACCAGCTATATTCCAAATAAGAGTGACATGCGTTCTGCTTTCTTTGCTCCATTATATGTAAATATGGGAGTGGGTATGAAATATGTTTTAGACAAAAAGTCAGAACGAGTGCGTCATCGAAGAGTGAGATGGCAGCTTGCTCTATCGCCTCTGTCCGTTAACTATAAATATGTAGGGAATGACAATGTGGATGTGAAACGATTTGGTATTCCAGAAGGAAAAACTTCTATTTTGGATAAAGGATCAACCATAGTTTCACAGTTAACTTATGATTTAACGCGCTACGTTACTTGGACTTCTCGTTTCAAGTACTTTACGAATTACAGCAAAGTTGAAACGGAACTTGAAAACACATTGAACATGTCGTTGAGTCGCTTTTTCTCGACGCGATTGTATCTTCATTTAAGATATGATGATGGCGTGCCTAAAGATTCTAATTACGGATTTTTGCAGGTGAATGAAGTGGTAAGTTTTGGATTGAATTTTCAATGGTAAGTTATGATGATGTGGTGATGTGATGTGATGATGTGGTGATGTGTGGTGGTGACATCTTTTGTCATGTTGAACGCAGTGAAACATCTGTTGGTTATTTGTATTGAACGGATTCCTCGCTGCGCTCGGAATGACAGCATATGTTCAAATAACTAATTGAAAAAATCTCTCTTATTCAACGAAAAGCCATTCAAAAAATCGGATGTTTTCATTCGTCTTCTACCTTGCATTTGGAGCTCTAAAATTTCTATATAACCATTTTGTCCGGCAACATATAATCGGGAAGAATCCGGCTGAACAATGGTTCCATTAGCTAAAGTATGGTCTTGAATAATCGGTTTTGCTTTAAATATTTTTATATTGATAGTCTCATTTTCTCTTTTAAGCTGAGTATGTGCAGCAGGGTAGGGCGAAAGACCTCTAATAAAATTATGAATTGTTTCAATGGTTGAACCCCAATTGATTCTACACGTTTCTTTAAATATTTTCGGTGCAGGTTTTAATGGTTCATTTCCTGGCTTTTGTGCTTGCAGCACAATTGATCCGTCGATAATAGAATCTATGGTTTTAAGCATTAACTGAGCTCCTAAAACCATCAACTTATCGTGTACAATTCCTGCATTGTCACTCTCTTCAATATCAATTTTGCTTTGATAAGCAATTTTACCCGAGTCTATTTCGTGAACTAACTTAAAAGTGGTCACTCCGGTCTTTTTTTCACCATTTATAATTGCCCAATTAATAGGTGCTGCTCCTCGATATTGAGGCAAAAGTGACGCATGCAGATTGTATGTACCATGTTTGGGCATATCCCAAACAACTTCCGGAAGCATTCTAAATGCTACCACGATTTGAAGGTCGACCTTTAACGATTCTAATTGATCAAGAAATTCTTTGTCTCGAAGTTTTTCGGGTTGTAAAACGGGAAGATTTTGTGACAGTGCATATTTCTTTACATCCGATTCTTGAATTTTATGTCCTCTCCCGGCAGGCTTATCCGGCATAGTTACCACGGCCACAACATTGTATTTATTCTCGACCAATAATCGTAAGGTTTCAACTGCAAACGCAGGAGTTCCCATAAACAGAATTCGAAAATCTTTTTTTGTCATTTTTAGTTTATTCTTCTGAGTAATGCTCCACTAATACGTCCCTATAGGCATTGAAAATGGAAGATTGAGACATTATTCCTTTGTATTTGCCTTCGTCATCAATTACGGGCAAATTCCAAGCTTTTGTATTCTCAAAAACATCCATAATTTGTTCCATAGTCATGTTTATGTTAATCTCGGCAGGTGGTCCTACCATAAACTTTGATACTTTGAATCGATTATAAAGCTCAGGGCGAAAAATAATGTTTCGTATATCATTCAAGAGTACCAATCCCATTAAAACACCTTTTTCGTTGACAACAGGGAAAATATTTCGCTTAGATTTTGAAATAACCTTCACCATTTCACCTAAATACATATCGGGTTTTACAACTACTAAATCTGTTTCCAACAAAGATTCCAGATCAAGAAAGGTAAGCACTGCTCTGTCTTTATGATGTGTTATTAATTCTCCTTTTTTTGCCAGACGCATGGAGTATATATTGTGTTTTTCGAAAAGTATAATGGTTGCATAGGAGCTGATAGAAACCATCATGAGTGGGAGAAAAAGATCGTAACCTCCTGTTAATTCTGCAATCAAGAAAGTTCCGGTGAGAGGAGCATGCATTACACCTGCCATCACTCCTGCCATGCCGAAGAGAGAGAAGTTTTCCTGAGGCAGAAAAATTGATAGTCCGAGAGCATTGAATGAGTAAGAAAAAATAAAGCCGACAATACCTCCTAAAAAAAGTGTTGGTGCAAAAATACCACCGGTCCCACCCGCTCCATTGGTTGCACTAGAAGCAAACACTTTAGTTAAGACGATTAGCATAGTAAAAATAATGATTCCCCAACTATTCTTCAAGAAATAGAAAAAACTATCGTCCATTAAGGTTTTGTATGAGTCTCCACCTGCCAACAATATTTCGATGGTATCATATCCTTCGCCGTAAAGTGGGGGAAGAAAGAAAATTAGTACGCTTAGCATAGTTCCACCAAGAAGAAATCTTTTCCAATAGGTAAGTTTTCCAAAGATACCTTCAATCCAATTCATACTTCGGGTAAAATAGAGAGATACAAAACCGCACGCAACTCCCAATAATATGACATGAGGTATTCTCTCAAAAGTAAATCCTTCAACTTGAGAGAATGCAAACATTGCGTTTGTGCCTGTCAGCATGTATGAAATGGTTGTGGCTGTTACTGTGGTAACCAATAAAGGCAGAATGGAAGACATTGTGAGGTCTAACAAAAGCACTTCGATTACGAAGACCACACCTGCAATAGGAGCTTTGAAAATTCCCGCTATGGCTCCGGCTGCACCACAACCCACCAAAAGCATGATGTTGCGATGTTCCAATTTAAATATGCGTCCTAAATTTGAGCCAATAGCGGAACCGGTAAGAACAATAGGTGCCTCCGCTCCAACCGATCCTCCGAAACCAATTGTTATTGCACTGGCAATGAGAGAGGTATAGGTGTTGTGTGGTTTTATTCTGCTTTTCCGTTGAGAAATGGAATGTAAAACCTTTGTTATACCATGACTAATATCATCTTTTACTATGTATCTTACATATAAGCCGGCAATGAGGATTCCTACAATTGGGAAAAGGAGGTAATAGTAATTAGCTCCAATATTTATAAAGCTGTTAGTTAATGAGGTTTGAATAAAATGTAGAGCAATTTTTAAAGCATATGCAGCAAGAGCCGCGAAAACTCCAACCAGCAAACATATTATAAGGAGAAAAACACGTTCGGATATGTGTTTTTGTCTCCATATTGAAAATTGTTCGAACATATATGTGAAAAAATATTATGAGCTGTTTTGTAAATAGAAGGTAAAGATAATTTAAATATTGAGGAATATGAATTTATTTGTGCGAACTTCTAAAATGGAAAGAAATGAATCTTATTTTCGAATAATCTGAACGTCTCCTTTGGAACCAATTTTTAGGATGGAGGAGGGCGATTGTTTTATTATTTCGTCTTGACGATAGGTTACCACATAATCAACCATCTCTATTATTTTGGGATCAATTTCATTGAAATTTTGAGGTGAACTTTTACCGGTAAAATTCGCAGAAGTAGATACAATTGGGTTTCTGAATCGATAACACAGCTCTCTTGAAAAATCTTCCGAAGTTACTCTTATACCGATTGATCCATCGGTGCTAATGAGGTTGGGCGCTAAGTTTTTCGCTCCATTAAAAATGATGGTTAATGGTTTATCGGTCAAATCAATTAAGTCCCAGGCAATATCCGGAACGTCTTGAACGTAGTTTTGCACTTTCGCCGAATTGTCAACTAAAATAAGCATTGATCTGTTTTTCTCTCTTTTTTTGATGGCGTAAATTTTTTCTACCGCCTCTTCATTGGTTGCATCGCAACCAATACCCCAGATAGTGTCTGTGGGATAGAGAATAATACCACCTTGTTTTAAAACTTCTAAAGCTTTAAATAAGTCCTCTTTCATAAATTAATTCGATTTTGTTTTCTGCACGATAATGGCATCTTCAAAGGTATCTTGGGTTGATATCCATTGTTTTAAAATACCGGACTTAGAAAATCCGGAGCTTTGGAAAAGTCGCAAACTGGCTTTATTCTTCCTTGGAATTAGGGCGTATAATTGATTTATTCTGAGGAAGTTGAAAGCATAATTCTGCAAAATGGACAAAGCTTGAGTTGCCAGTTTTTTTTGTCTATGTTCCGAATCAATATATATTCCTACACCGCACCTTGAGTTTATTGCATCGAAATCGTATAAATCAATCGTACCCACAACATCGTTTGTTTTTTGCAAAACAATCATAAACCGCAATTGTTTCGACTGGAATATATCTGTTTGAGCATCCGCAATGTATTGCTTCAGAATGAACTTTGAATAAGGAGAAATGGCGGTGCCATATTGCCAGATATCCGTGTCGTTTTCCCATTTATAGAGAACTTCCAAATCTTCCGGCTCGGGAGCTCGTAATGAAAGTGTATTGTTTTCGAGAAATTTATTCATAATGTTATAGGTGTTAGCAATTAGCAATCAGCGGTCAGCAATCAGCGGTCAGCAATCAGCAGTCAGCAATCAGCAATCAGCGGTCAGCAATCAGCAATCAGCAGTCAGCAATCAGCATTTAGTTGTTGGGTTTTTAGTTTTCATTCGTAATTTTGTAAGTTAAATGTTTTTTGCGACTTTGGTAGAGAAAAATAAGATTTCGGAGCAGACTTAAAATTAAGTGTCAGGACAAAAATACTCATACTAAACTAAAGACTAATACCCAACACCCAACATATATTTTCCTCTCTATTTCGCATCCCACGCCTCCCCAATTCGTAAGAATATATTTTTTTTACGCCTGTTTTTTTCTTGTTGGGTTTCTTGTGCAGACATAATTGTTTGAAAAGAGTCTCCTCCTTCAACCGTTGCTTGCACTGCTTTGTATATAACGCCCCAATCCGGTAATCCACCGATGTTTCTATCGTCAATAAACATATCCACATTCAGTTTGCGTGGTGAGGGAACTGCCTCTTCCGGATAATTTGCATTAGCCGCATAAAAATATAATCCGCGCTCAGCACAATAATCTATTGCATCTTGCAGCAGTTGTCCTTCGCGTACAGTCCATAAAATTAGTTGATGATTTTCTTTTTGCAATTGAAGAAGTGTTTCAATTGCAAATGGAATGGGCTTACCTATTTTTGGGTATTTATGCTCAACAATTGTTCCATCAAAATCTACTGCAATAATCATATTTATATAGTTTGTTTTTTGTTGTTGTTATACTTCTTTATTTCTCAAATAACTCTCAGAAGGATAGCAGAATAAATAAGTTGTAAAAGTTACCAATGTAAATAGCATAAAGTTTTGTCTGTAGGAAATAGCATACAAAACAATATTTATAGAAGCAACTATAAACAAGATGCTAAATCTTGCCAGATAAGCTTTTATATAGAGTTTTGTTGTTTCATTTTTACTCTCCGGATGTTTGTTTTTTTTCATCATCCATGAAAATAGTTTTAATGCTCCCGGAATGCTTATTAATGTCAATAATAGAACATATCGTTCTAATGTTAAAGATACTTCGCCATTAGTCGGTAGAATGTTGATTTGTTTAAAAGCAACAGCTATGAAAATTATTGCTTGAATTGCAAACGCAGCAATGAAAATCCCTTTTAATAAAGGAAGAACAGACTCTTGTTTCATTTCTGATTAATTTTAAATGATTCACTAAACGGCGTTCTGTTTAAAATAGATCTGCCAAGTGTAACTTCATCTGTATATTCCAGTTCGTTTCCTATAGAAACACCTCGCGCAATAATTGAGACTTTTATATTGAACGGCTCCAATTTGCGATAAATGTAAAAATTGGTAGTATCGCCTTCCATTGTTGCGCTAAGCGCAAGAATAACCTCTTTTACACTTTTTGTTTTCACTCTTTCTACCAAACTCGCAATTTCTACATCGGAGGGACCAATGCCATCTATTGGAGAAATTATTCCTCCTAAAACGTGATATTGACCTTTAAATTGAACCGTGTTTTCAATTGCCATTACATCTTTGATATTTTCTACCACACACACAACCGATGAGTCACGAGAGGTATCAGCGCAAAGATTACATATTTCACTATCGGAAATATTGTGGCACAAAGAACAATATTTCACCTCTCTCTTTAAAACAGAAATTGCTTCTGTGAAACTATCTACTTGCGAAATGTCTTCGCGTAAGAGATGTAAAACTAAGCGAAGTGCAGTTTTTCTGCCAACTCCAGGGAGTTTGGCAAATTCGTTTACTGCATTTTCCAATAAAACTGAAGGATAGGGTCGATTCATTTGATAGTTGTTGTGATTGCACAAAGATAGCACGAATCGTTTTATTGAACAAATATAGCTAAACCAAGAAATAGTAAAAGTACGACAAACGTAAAAACGAATAAAAAATATTAAAAAAAACAGCTCTTTTCGTTTGCTTATGCACAATTATTTTATAGCTTTGTGTATGAGTTGTGAAAGCTGCTTTATAGGCTTTCTATTTTCTTTTTAGCGCATTATTTTTTTAAATATTATATTAACCTCAATTAATTTGCAATTTTATGAAAAAGTACAATTTTAACGCAGGTCCATGCGTATTGCCAAAAAGTGCCATTGAAGCTTCAATTGAAGCAATACATGATTTTGATAACACCGGAATTGGTATTTTAGAAATTTCGCATCGCACACCAGGATGGGAAAAAGTGATAAAAGACTGTACCGATTTGTGGTTTGAATTACTACAAATACCTGACAATTACAAGGTTATTTTTCTTGGAGGTGGAGCAAGCACACAGTTTTTTTACGTGCCGGCTAATTTGATGAAAAAGAAAGCGGCATACATGCAAACAGGAGTTTGGGCCAAGAAAGCCATAAAAGAAGCGAAGTTTTATGGTGATGTTGAAGTGATTGCTTCTTCAGAAGACAAAGGTTACTCCTACATACCAAAAGGATATACCATTCCTACGGATGTAGATTATTTTCATATCACTACCAACAATACAATTGTTGGAACAGAAATTAAGGAAGATATGGATAGTCCCGTTCCATTGGTAGCCGATATGTCATCCGATATTATGAGTCGTCCGGTTGATATATCTAAATATGGTGTTATTTATGGCGGAGCACAAAAAAATGTAGGCCCGGCAGGTGTATCATTTGTTATAATACGCGAAGATTTGCTGGGTAAAGTAGATCGTCCACTACCGGGAATGATTGACTATCGTTCGCACATCAAGGGCAAGTCTATGTACAATACTCCCCCTGTATTTCCAATATACGTAATGTTTCAAACCCTGAAATGGGTGAAAGAGATGGGTGGGGTTGAGAAAATGCACCAAATCAATAAAGATAAAGCTAAAATGCTTTACGATGAAATAGATAGAAATAAAATGTTTGTGGGAACCGCTGCAAAAGAAGATCGCTCAATTATGAATGTCTGTTTTGTAATGAATGATGAATTCAAAGACGAAGAAGCTGCATTCTTAAAATTTGCTACTGAACAAGGAATGGTGGGAATAAAAGGTCACCGCTCCGTAGGAGGATTCCGTACATCTATCTATAACTCATGTCCTGTAGAAGCCGTTGAAGCTTTGATAAAATGTATGCAGGATTTCGAAAAGAAATATTAATAATCTTTATTAGAAAAATCAAGTGGAATAATAGGTGATGAATGATGGGTTATTTGCAACCCGTCATTTGTCATTAATTTGAGATAATCTTTTTCTTTTAAATACAAGAGTCCACTCTGAAAACCCTCAAATGAGTGAGATTAACTTTTCGGAGTGGACTCAAAATTTCAATCTTAATTAAAAAAATAACAACCATGAAGATATTAGTCGCAACCGAGAAACCTTTTGCAAAAGATGCAATAAAGGGGATGAAAGGAATAATTGAAAATAAAGAGCATGAAATGGTTCTGCTCGAAAAATATAGTAATAAAAAAGAACTTCTGGGAGCTGCAAAATCAGCCAATGCCATAATTATCCGAAGTGATATTGTTGATAAAGAAGTGCTGGACGCAGCAAAAGAACTGAAAATTGTTGTTCGTGCCGGTGCAGGATACGATAATGTAGATTTGGATACAGCCACCGCTAAGGGAGTTGTGGTGATGAACACTCCCGGTCAGAATTCAAATGCAGTGGCAGAACTCGTGTTTGGCTTTTTGTTACACTTAACACGAAATGGATTTGATGGAACATCCGGAACAGAACTAAAAGGTAAAAAATTGGGTTTACATGCTTTCGGACATATCGGTAAGATTGTAGCACACATAGCTCAGGGTTTTGGGATGGAAGTGTATGCTTATTCTCCATCGCTGTCTCGCAATCCGGAACGTGGAAAAGAACACGGCGTTATTGCAGTTAAAAATCCGGAAGAGTTGTATGATAAAAGTGAAATCGTTTCGTTGCACATGCCTGCGATTGATGCTACAAAACAGAGCATCAACTATGAGTTAATGAGTCGCTTGCCGGAAAATGGCATTGTTATCAATACTGCCCGTAAAGAAGTAGTCAACGAAGCTGATATGGTTCGAATAATGAACGAACGCCCCAAGTTTAAATACGCTACTGACATTAAACCCGGCAACCATGACGAAATGACCGATAAATTTGGGAAACGTTATTTTGCATCTGCAAAAAAATGTGGAGCTCAAACGGCTGAAGCAAATATGAATGCGGGATTGGCAGCAGCGCAACAAATTATAGATTATTTTGAAAATGGTAACGAAGAGTTTAGGGTGAATAAGTAACTCAAACTGAAATATGAGTTCACGTTAGATTTTGGACTGTTTTTCAAAATAGAGTGAAAGCGAAGGTACTGAAAGAGAGAGTAAAATCTTTTTTTAGTACCTTCTTACATTCAATGCATATATTACCGCTGAAAGCGACTTGAAAGAGTTGGCAAACAGAGGAACATTTCCTCAGGGAATTTCAAAAGCGAAAATGAAATGCGGCTGCCGTCGGATCATTATCCGGTGGTGATGATGAGGTATTCTCAAGGGTTAAAAGATCATTAGTGACAGAATAATCTGAATTGAATTTTATTTCTTTTTAATACACTAATAACGGGCAATCTAGGAATAAGTTGTCCGTTATTAATTTTACGACATAAAAAAACTCTTATTAGAGAGTTAGAAACGAACGAATCTATAAATGTATTTAGTTTTTATACCAAACAAAAGATTTCTTAATCATATAAAAGTCATTAATGAAAAAGAATTAATGATTCTGTAAAAAAGGAAGAGACTAATTTCCAATTATTTATTTGTTTATAATCATACAATTTTAGTGCTATTTTAAAAAAACATGTTATATAACATATAAAATAATTTTGCATTAATCGATTAACTATTTATTTTTGACTTAATTGTTGTATCGAATTAAAATTTCATGGATGAAAAATGAAAAGAGTTTCTTTAAAAACCATTGCTGAACAATTAGGGGTCTCAACTGCGACGGTTTCTCTTGCTTTAAGCGGTAAAGCTAAAGAAGGAAGAGTGAGCGAAGAATTATCTAACAAAATAGTAGATATGGCAAAGGAACTCAATTATATGCCCAATACTTTAGCAAAAGGGTTGCGGATTGGAAAGTCTAAAACGATTGGTTTGGTGATAGCAGATATTTCCAATGTCTTTTTTGGCACATTGGCATTACACATTCAAGAGTATGCAGAAAAAGAGGGTTATGCAATAATTATAGTTAACACCAACGAGCGGTTTGATAAAATGGAGAAATTGATGCAATTATTGAAAGCTCGACAAGTAGATGGTTTTATAATTACTCCCACCGAAAACAGTAAAGAGTTAATTGAAGATCTAATAGCCGAAAAATTGCCATTTGTGTTGGTAGACAGAAGTTTTCCGGACTTAGAGGTTAACTCGGTTTTAATTAATAATTATGATATATCCTATAAATCTACTGAAAAACTGATTCAACAAGGATGCAGAAATATAGGTCTAATCACCTACAAACAAAATCAGTTTCATATAAATGAACGTGGAAGAGGTTATGTGGAAGCTTTAAAAGATGCAGGCATATTTAATCCGGAGAATATTGAGGAGGTATGTTATGATTCTTTAAAAAGTGATGTGGACAGCGCAATCTATAATTTAATAAATAAAAAAGATAAAATAGATGGAATATTCTTTACAACCAACTCAATCTCTATAAATGGCGTTAAATCATTAATTAAAAATAATATCAACGTACCCAAAGAGATTCAAATAATGTGTTTTGACGAAAGCGAAGCTTTTTATTTATTGCCTTATATGGTACCTTTTGTCAAACAACCTATCGAACAAATGGCAGAAAAATCAATGGAATTATTAATAGCTAATATTAAGATGGATAAAGTGAATATTGAAATAAAACAATGCATCATTGATGCGGAATTAATAATAGAATAAAAATTCATCAATACAGTTAAACGATTAATCAACATGAAAAGTAATTATCCAAAAATCGGTATTCGTCCCATTATTGACGGACGACGAGGAGGAATCAGAGAATCATTGGAAGAAACAACCATGAATCTTGCAAAAAGTGCAGCAAAGTTATACACCGATACGCTGAAATATCCGAATGGAACCCCCGTTGAATGTGTTATTGCTGACACATGCATAGGAGGCGTAAAGGAAGCAGCAATGTGTGCCGAAAAATTTGAAAAAGAAGGAGTAGGACTTTCCTTATCGGTTACACCTTGTTGGTGCTATGGCTCAGAAACTATCGACATGAATCCGAATATTCCCAAAGCAATTTGGGGGTTCAACGGAACAGAACGTCCCGGAGCTGTTTATCTTTCGGCTGCTTTGGCGGTGCACAACCAGAAAGGATTGCCGGCTTTTGGAATTTACGGAAAAGATGTTCAGGATGCCAACGATACAACTATTCCCGAAGATGTGAAAGAAAAATTATTGCGTTTTGCGCGCGCCGGATTAGCTGTAGCAATTATGCGCGGTAAATCTTATCTGGCAATTGGTACTGTATCAATGGGTATTGGAGGATCGATGGTAAATCCTGATTTTCTTCAAGAATATCTGGGAATGAGAACTGAGTATGTTGACGCCAGCGAAATGCTTCGTCGAGTGCAACTTGGAATTTATGACAAGGAAGAATACCAAAAAGCGTTGGATTGGACCAAAGAGCATTGTATATCACGTGAAGGAGTAGACCATAATCCTGAACACTTGAAGCAGTCACGCGAACAAAAAGATGAGAATTGGGAGTTTGTGGTAAAGATGACACTGATTATGCGTGATTTGATGATTGGCAATCCGAAACTTGATGAAATGAATTTTGGAGAAGAAGCACTGGGACATAATGCCATTGCCGGAGGATTTCAAGGACAGCGTCAGTGGACAGATTTTATGCCTGATGGAGATTTCTCAGAAGCAATTCTTAATTCTTCGTTCGATTGGAATGGGATACGCAAGCCTTTTATGTTTGCCACAGAAAATGATTACCTGAATGCAATCAGCATGTTGTTTAATCATCTGTTGACAAACACGGCACAAATATTTGCTGATGTACGCACTTATTGGAGTCCTGAATCAATTGAACGAGTTACGGGTTGGAAACCGGATGGAGTTTTAGAAAATGGTGCTATTCATTTAATTAACTCCGGTTCTTGCACACTTGATGGAACCGGGCAACAATCTGATAGTGAAGGCAATCCTGTAATGAAACCATTTTGGGAGATTACTTCGGAAGAAGTAGACAAAATGCTCAATGCTACTACTTGGTATCCGGCATCGTTAGAATATATGCGAGGAGGAGGCTATTCATCGAAATTCCTGACAAGACCCGGAATGCCTGTTACTATGTGCAGATTGAATCTTATAAAAGGTCTTGGTCCGGTTCTTCAAATTGCTGAAGGATGGACAGCTACATTCCCCGAAGAGGTTTTTAAAATAATTGACAATAGAACCGATAAAACATGGCCATCTACTTTTTTTGTTCCAAAAATTACCGGAAAAGGACGCTTTACGAACATCTATTCCGTAATGAACAACTGGGGAGCAAACCATGGAGCTATAAGTTATGGACATATTGGTGCTGATCTGATTACTTTAGCATCCACTTTATCCATTCCTGTAAATATGCACAATGTTGATGAAGATAAAATTTTCCGTCCCGATGCATGGTCAGCTTTTGGCTCAGATAATGAAGGGGCTGATTATCGAGCTTGTCAAACTTATGGACCGTTATATAAATAATAACCTGTTTATATTAAGAGGAAATTCAATCAATTTATCACTCTAAGCGAAGATGCAATAACCAATATTGGAAACTGTGCTATCCTTAGGTACATATTGCTATTAGTGGCGTCAAACGATTGTTATTGAGCGTACACAATAAATTTAAAACAGAGTATTTATAATATTATCTCAATGAGGTTTGCTATAAATTCAATCGAAGATACTTTCGGGAACAACAATTCGACCAGTTTATTTTTGCTATCGTTTCAGGTCAATCTAACTTTTGGTCAAAAATTTATAGAACGCTTTTGCGAATAACCATTTAAATAATTTATAAAATGAAATTAAATTCAATCTATGTTTCGTTTTTATTAATCTTTGGATTAATTACAGCAGTTTTTGCTCAATCCCAATCATTCAATGGTCTTGACATGGATATGGGAAATCTTTATCGTCTTTCTAATGCCGAAACTCGATCTATCAGTCCAGAAAATTTTACGGGAGAAAAAGGAAAAGGCGGTATGGCCACTCCCAGTCCCGATGCACCCCGAAACAATGCTAATGCATCAGGTCCAGCTCGAGATTTAGGACAAGGGTGGAAAGTGAATCCTTTTGTTCGTATTAATCCTGGAGAAACTTTTACTATGGCTGAAATTGATGGTCCTGGAGCCATTCAGCATATTTGGATGACTCCCACCGGCAATTGGCGTTTTTCTATTCTTCGCATTTACTGGGATGATGAAACAGAACCCTCTGTTGAGTGCCCGGTGGGTGATTTCTTTGGTATGGGTTGGAACGATTATGCGCATCTAAACTCTATGCCGGTAACAGTAAATCCGGGAAGTGCATTCAATTGTTACTGGGTAATGCCATTTAGAAAGAAATGTAAAATAACAATGACCAATATTAATGATGCCGATGCAATGACTCTTTACTATCAAGTTGATTATACACTAACAGATGTTCCGAATGATGCTGCCTATTTTCATGCACAATTCCGTAGGACAAAAGTAAATGAAACATCCGATTATACTATTGTAGATAATATAAAAGGCGAAGGACATTACGTTGGTGTTTATATGGCATGGCAGGTAAATAATAATGGATGGTGGGGAGAAGGTGAAATAAAGTTTTTTATGGACGATGATAAAAAATTTCCTACAATAATTGGAACCGGAACAGAAGATTATTTCTGTGGGTCTTATAATTTTGACAGAAATGGTAAATATACAACCTTTACTACACCTTATGCGGGTCTTGTGCAAGTGTTGCCGCCGGATATAATTTATAAATCAGGACAACGATTTGGATTATACAGATGGCATATAATGGATCCAATTCGATTCAAGAAAAATTTGAAAATTACGATGCAAGATCTTGGCTGGCGTCATGGTGGGCGCTACTTGCCACAGCAATCTGATATATCTTCAACTTGCTTTTGGTATCAGAGAGAACCACATGCAAAATTTCCTGAATTGCCCGATTGGAAATATTTAGAGATTAATTGATAATTGTGCAAAGTGGAACTAAACCTTTATCACGAAATTACTTAATCATTCAGACTTGTTTTATTGCACGCTAACTGCGTTAAAAAGCCTCGTCATAGCTGTGGCTATGCTTCTGTTTTTTGCCTCTTATCACACAAAATAAATTCGCCTGTTTTGTCCAACTTGTTTTGTGATAAAGCCTAAAGATGCAAATTTAATTATTAATGTTATAAACTATGAAACTAAAACAACAAAACATTTTACTGCTTACTGCAATTGCGAGCATAATGCTTTTTTCCTGTACCGGGAATAATAAAAAAACAAGTGATATGAAAAAAGAATATGAGAAAGGAACATTTGGTTACGACCTGAATTATCTATCAAAAAAAGACAGTCTGATTGTCTTGATATCGGAAGACGAAAAGGCACAAGTAATTGTATCAGCTAAGTATCAGGCGAAGGTGTTTACTTCAACTACTAATGGGGTAGATGGGAACAGTTTAGGATTTGTGAATTATAAGTTTTTCGACGCTGATGTAATTGATGAACATATGAATGGCTATGGAGGTGAAAACCGATTTTGGTTAGGACCAGAAGGCGGACAATATTCCATCTATTTTGCACCCGAAAAAGAGCAAGTGTATGATAACTGGCATACGCCAAAAGCCATTGATATTGAAGAATGGGATGTGCGTTCCACATCGTCTAAAGAAGCTGTGCTTTCAAAAGATATGAAATTGAAAAACTATCAGGGTAATACCTTAGATATTTCCGTTGACCGAAGAATATCGATTCTATCTGATTTGGAAATCGCAAATCAATTGGGAATATCGTTACCTGACGGAGTTTCTGCCGTAGCCTATGAAACCGACAACATGATTACAAACAAAAACGATTACGAATGGACAAAAGAGACCGGAACAGTTTGTATTTGGATGTTAGATATGTTTAACCCATCTGACTCAGCAGTTACTATAATACCTTATAATACAGGCAGTGAAAACGAATTAGGAGCTGTGGCGACAACAGATTATTTTGGTGAAATACCTTCTGACTATTTACAAGATATTGACGGGGTACTTTATCTCAAAACCGATGGTAATCACAGAAGCAAATTAGGATTGAATGGCAAAAGAACCATCGGAGTTGCCGGAAATTATGACCCAATTGCACAACGCTTAACGCTGATAACCTTTGATGTTGATCCTGAAAAAACATATTTAAATCAGGAGTGGAATCCGGAGAGAAACCCATTAAGTGGTGATGCACTGAATGCGTATAACGACGGACCACTTGAAGATGGCAGCATTATGGGTCCTTTTCTGGAACTTGAAAGTTGCTCTCCAGCCGCATTTCTGAAACCCGAAGAGTCATTGTCGCATATGCACAATGTGTTCCATTTTGTTGGAGATGAAAATAACCTATCTCTTATTTGTGAAAAATTGCTGGGAGTAAGTCTGGACAAAGTAAAAAATGTTTTCTGATAAAACATACAACATGAATAATAAAAATTTAGCAAAACATCGCTTAGTCCCTGCAGGAATAATATTCCCGTTTATTCTTCTTACAGCCTTGTTTTTTATTTGGGCTGTGCCCAATAATATGACGGATACTATGCTTGCAGCTTTTAAGCGCATCATGAGTTTAAACGATACTCAAACAGCATGGATCCAAGTAGTGTGCTACCTTTTAGGTTATGGTTTTTTTGCAATTCCTGGTGCAATATTTATCAAAAAACATACTTATAAATCAGGAGTGCTCTTAGGGCTGGGCCTTTGTATCACGGGTGCTATTCTTTTCTATCCTGCTATGCTTGCCAACAGCTCAAGTTCTGTTTTGAGTTTTGGGATGTACTTATTAGCCCTTCTTGTTCTTTTTGCTGGACTTTCTATTTTAGAAACCTCCACGAATTCTTATGTATATGCATTGGGTGACCCTCGAACTGCAACCCGCAGGTTGAATTTTTCTCAATCCTTTAATCCTTTTGGAGCTTTAACTGGAGTTCTTGCAAGTCAAATATTTGTATTATCACAACTAAATACGATGAGTGCTTTTGATAGAGCATCTCTTTTGCCAGCAGAGCGAATTTCAATGCAAAATGCTGAGTTAAATGCTGTAACAAATGCTTACTTAATACTTGGTCTTGTGATGCTCGTGCTTTTCCTCTTAATCTTTTTTACAAGAATGCCAAAAGCACAAGATGATGACAAAAACCTGAATTTAAAGGCAACTTTTAAACGATTGAAGAGTAATAAAAATTATGTTTGGGGTGTAATGGCTCAGTTTTTTTACGTGGGTGCACAAATTGCAGTGTGGTCTTTTATAATTCGATATGCAATGCAACAATTGAATTTTGATTCAGTAATCGCTTCACTGGGTGAAAATCCGTCATCGGATGCAATTATCGTAGCATTACGAGGTGTTGAGCCAGTTGCGGGTGCTTTCTACAGCTTATCCGAATGGTTGGGTCTTGATGTACTATTACCAAGAACTGCTGAGCAAGCCGGAGCTACATACTATATTATGTCGCTTGTGCTTTTCGTGTCGGGACGTTTTATTTGCACTTGGCTCATGAAATATATCCGACCTGTTAATCTTCTTTCAACATTAGCGGTGTTGGCAGTTATATGCTCTATTACCTCTATTTATGCGTCAGGATTCATAGGTATCTATGCTCTTATGGGAATATCCGGTTGTATGTCTCTCATGTTTCCTACCATTTATGGTCTCGGAATGAGAGGTCTGGGTGAAGATACTAAACTTGGAGGTTCAGGTATGGTGATGGCTATTGCAGGAGCTGCAGTGCTTACACAATTGCAAGGTGTATTATCGGATCAGTCCGGAGATATTAAATTCGCTTATTGGGTGCCTGCAATTGCTTTTGTTATTATTGCTTATTATAGTTTCACGGTTGCACGCAATAAAAAACTACAGGCATCCATTCAAGATTAAAAATTAAAAAAAACAATAAATTGGACGAAATGAACAAATTAATAATAGGAATTGACTACGGAACAGATTCATGTCGAGCACTGGTTATAGATACCACATCGGGAAAAGAAGTGGCGACTTACACATCATTCTATCGCCGATGGAAAGAAGAATTGTTTTGCAATCCTTCAAGGAATCAGTATCGTCAGCATCCGCAAGACTATATCGATTCTTTAAAGGAAGTAATTCGTGGAGTTACACAACAACTCTCTTCCGAAGAAGTGAAGAGAGTTGTTGCTATTGGTATTGACACCACTGGCAGTACACCGTGTTTAACGGATAAACAGGGAACGCCTTTGGCATTACTCCCTAAACATGCAGAAAATCCAAATGCGATGTTTTTTCTTTGGAAAGATCATACTTCCATTCAGGAAGCGAATGAAATTAACGAGTTGTCTCGTAAATGGGAAACAGATTATACATCGCGTTCAGGAGGAATTTATTCATCGGAGTGGTTTTGGGCAAAAGGTTTGCATGCGTTGCGTGAAGATGCTTCCATTCGAGAAGATGCTTATGCTATTATTGAGCATTGTGATTGGATGCCGGCATTGTTAACCGGAAATTTGAAACCCGAAGAAGTAAAACGAAGTAGATGCGCAGCAGGACACAAAGGAATGTGGGCGGAAGAGTGGGGTGGTTATCCGTCTCAAGAGTTCTTTTCTCAATTAGACCCTTTGTTAGATGGATTTGCAAAACAGTTGAGTGATAAAACGTATACTTCCGATAATAGTGCAGGAAAACTAACAAATGAGTGGTCTCAAAGATTAGGCTTACCCGCGGGGATTGATGTAGCGGTGGGTATAATTGATGCGCACGCAGGAGCAGTTGGTGCGGGTATAAAGGCGAATACCATGGTTAAGATTGTTGGCACATCAACCTGCGACATCATTGTAACTCCTAAGTCTGATTTGGTAGATACGCTTATTCCAGGAATAAGTGGACAGGTAGATGGCTCGGTTATCCCGAATCTAATTGGTCTGGAAGCAGGACAATCTGCATTTGGAGATGTATATGCCTGGCTGAGAGATATTCTTAGTTGGTCGTTGAATTTATCAGAGATAGAAGATAAAAAAGCGATAGAAGATAAAATCTTAAATCAACTTACTAAGGAGGCCGAAATGCTTCCACTCACCGAAAACGACTTGGTCGCGAGTGATTGGCTCAATGGCAGACGCACTCCTTTTGCCGATCAATCTCTAAAAGGTGGTATTATAGGAATAACTTTGGGTACGACACCCGCCGAATTATTTAGAAGTTTAGTTGAAGCTACCGCTTTTGGATCAAAAGCTATTTTGGATCATATCGAAAAAGAAGGTGTGAAGGTAACTGAAATTTTTGGAGTGGGAGGTATCTCGCTCAAATCGCCTTACGTTATGCAAACACTTTCTGACATTATGGGTGTGCCAATTACAGTAGCATCAACAGAACAGGCGGGAGCACTTGGTGCTGCAATGTTTGCGGCTGTTTCAGCAAATATTTTCAAAACGGTGGAGGAGGCGCAAGATACATTGAACCAAGGCATATTATTTAAATATGTGCCGGATAAAGAGAAAGAAGTTATATATTTAAAAAAATATGAGAAATATAAAGAATTAGGAGAGATTTTATCGCATTAATTGTTTGTTTAAAAGCTGCACAGTTTTAGTATTTCTAATAATACTAAAAAAATATTATTCGTTTTTAAGATCATAATTAAAAGTTAAAAAACTCCACATAAAGATTTATTATGAAAAGAATATCAATTTATTTATTATTATTAATAATGGTGTCTTGTAATCCTCAACAACGTGAAGAAAATAAAGAAGTTAGTGAAGTTGAACATGGAATTGTTTTTTCTGAAAATGAAAAATTTGGAGGATGGCCTGCCAACAATGGAATTTGGGTATGGGATAATGAGATTTTGGTAGGCTTTGTTGAAGCCGATTATAAAGAAACAAAGGGTTTACATACGTATGATCCGGCTACCGCTAAACACAAATATGCACGGAGCAAGGATGGGGGAAATAGTTGGGCCATAGAAGATGCTTATGAGCATGGACAAACCGCTTGGGCACATGATAATAATGTAAGTGCAGAGAAAGCTGAACCTCCAAAAGTGTTAGACAAAGAGGTTATTGATTTTACTAATCCAAACTTTGCAATAACTCTCCAAAGACATAACAATAATTATGGACCTACTCACTTTTACTATTCAAACAATAGAGGTGTTAATTGGCACGGTGCATATATATATCCCGATTTAGGAACTGACGGTATTGCGTCTCGTACGGATTACATTATTGATGGAGAAAAAGAGATGAGTGTGTTTTTGACTGTAGCTAAGTCGAACAAAAGAGAAGGAAGAGTAGCATTAGCACGAACAAAAGATGGGGGAGTTAATTGGAAAATTGTTTCCTGGATTGGTGATGAACCGGAAGGATTTGATATAATGCCATCATCTTTAAGATTATCTCCATCTAAACTTTTAACTGTTATTCGATCCAGAACGTCCAATGGTCAAGACTTTTTAAGTAGTTATTTATCAACTGACAATGGCGAAACATGGGAAAAACTTAAAGATCCGGTTGCTGATACAGGACAAGGAGGTTCTCCACCTGCGCTATTAAAATTGAGAGATGGAAGGTTAGTGTTAGCTTATATATATCGTAGTAATTACGGCTCTCGCGTTAATATACGATTTAGTTCAAACGATGGCTTAAATTGGAGCGATGAAATAGTTCTACGTTATGGTGATGGCACAAACAGAGATTCCGGTTATCCACGCATGGTAGAGAGAGAAGATGGAAAAATAGTTTTGATATATTATTGGAATAACGTAAATAAAAAGGGAGCGCATCCTTATCGTTATATTGCATCTACAATATTTGATCCTAATCTTTGGGATTAATAAAATCTAATTTAGACATAAAATGAAAGACAAACTTATAACTTCATTAAAAGGTATTATAGTACCCCTAATAACTCCACTAATAGATAATCAAACTTTAGACGCTCAGGGTTTAATTAATGTAATAGAGCATGTAATTAAAGGTGGAGTTTCCGGTATTTTTTTATTGGGAACAACGGGGGAAGCTCAGAACTTGAATTATGATGTTCGAAAACAATTGATTAAAACAGCTACTGAAATAGTCAATTCCAGAGTCCCTGTTTTAGTTGGGATATCAGATACGAGCATAGATGAGAGTGCAAAATTGGCAGCATATGCCGCTAAATACGGAGCTGATGCTGTTGTTGCAACTCCACCTTATTATTACAATTTAGGACAATCAGAACTTCTGAATTATTATAAGAATTTAGTATCAACTATTGAGTTACCGTTATTCTTATATAATATGCCTTCAAACGTTAAGATCTACATAGAACATGAAACAGTTCTTGAATTGGCTGAGCATCCTAAAATAATAGGATTGAAAGATAGTTCTTCAAATGGGGCGTATTTTCAGAAATTATTGTATTCATTTAAAAACAAGCCTTTTATGTTTTTTGTGGGACCAGAGGAGATGATGGCCGAAACGGTCTTAATGGGAGGAGACGGAGGTGTGAACGGAGGAGCAAATTTATATCCGGAATTATATGTAAAGTTATACAGGGCGGCATTGAATAAGAATTTTGAACTGGTTAGATCCTTACAATCTCTTGTGATAGAAATTAGCAATAATTTATATACCATTGGGCAGAATGAATCCAGCTTTTTGAAAGGAGTAAAGAGTGCTTTAAATTTAAAAAAAATATGTAGTTCTCATATGTCAGTTCCGTTTAATGAATTTGATCTCAAAGAAAGAGAAATTTTACAACAGAGGATGCATAAAATAGATGAAAAGATGAGAGAGGTTAAGTAAGCAGTCTGCACTTTATTGTAAATTAACAAGATGTTTTTATGAGAGTTCAAATACTGGATATAGTTGTTTTTTTTGTTATCAGTGTAGGCACTATACTTTTTGGAGTTACTTTTGCGCGGAAGAATAGAAACGTATCCGACTATACGAGTGGAGGTGGTAATATGCCCGGCTTTATAGTGGGAATGTCTATTTTTGCTACTTTTGTAAGTAGTATAAGTTTTTTAGCTTTACCAGGCAGTGCGTATCTGGGAAATTGGAATTCATTCGTATTTAGTCTTTCCATTCCAATTGCAATGTTTTTTGCTGCAAAGTACTTTGTTCCCTTCTATAGAAATATTGCCAGCATATCTGCTTATAGTTTTTTAGAGGAAAGATTTGGATATTGGGCGAGAGCATATGCAGCCATCTGTTATCTTTTAACTCAAATAGCTCGTATTGGGTCAATCCTCTTTTTATTAGGTTTAGCATTGAACTCCATGCTTGGATGGAGTATCCCCTCAATAATAATAATAACAGGTATAGGTGTTGTCATATACTCTGTGTTAGGAGGTATTAAGGCTGTGATGTGGGTTGATACAATTCAAGGGACAATCTTAATAATTGGGGCGTTAATAAGTGTTTCCGTCTTACTCTTTTCATTGCCTGGAGGAATTGAACAATTTTTTACCGTAGGAAAAGAATACAATAAGTTTTCATTAGGCCCTTTTGGTAGTGAATTAAATGCTCCAACTTTTTGGGTAACATTAATATATGGCTTGTTTATTAATCTTCAAAATTATGGGATTGATCAAAACTATGTTCAGCGTTACAAGAGTGCCAAGAGTGAGAAAAGTGCAATTTCCTCAGCATTGTTCGGAGGACTGCTATATGTTCCTGTGAGTTTGTTATTCTTCATTATTGGCACGCTATTATTTGTATATTATAAAGTTCAACCTGATTTACTACCATCTGTTCTCGCGGCTGATCAAGTATTTCCCTATTTTATAGTTAATGGTTTGCCTACCGGTATTACAGGATTGTTAATAGCCGCTGTATTCTCTGCCGGAATGAGTACAATATCTACAAGTATAAACAGCTCTGCAACTATCATTTTAACGGACTTTTTTGAGCATAAGAAAAAAGAGATAGCGGAAAGAAAAAGAATGAAGATATTATATGCTACATCATTTATTTTGGGTCTATTGGGTATAGGAGTAGGGTTAGCAATGATGTCGGTACAAAGTGCACTGGATGCATGGTGGAGTTTAGCCGGGATTTTTAGTGGAGGCATGTTAGGTTTGTTTCTCTTAGGATATATAACTCGTAGAACAAAAGGTATTCACGCACTGTTAGGTGCTGTTTTTGGTGTCGGCTTAATAGCTTGGATGACGCTAAGTAAGCAAACACTTCTTCATAACTATTTAACGATTGTGTTTGGAACCATTCTAATATTTTTAGTAGGGTTTTTAACTAGCTATATAATATCAAAAAACAAAAAAGAATAAAAAATTGTTTGAGAAGGTTTGATTGGAATAAATGCAACAGGTCACGATTCTATTCGCTGGATTTCGACTGGTGGAGTTGTTCATCGAAGAATAGAACTCTTATTAAAGGACCGGACAGGAATAGAGGAATATGTCCCTGCTGAGATATTCAGTCGGGTAATTCTAATATAGGTGCAGAGCTGTTCGTGAATTAGGCAATTAACATATAAAATATTTATATTGCAATCTAAATATTTTATTTATCAGTCTTTCTTTATCATTTTATTTACTAAATATATTTATTTATGAAAAGGAATTATTACGCTCTATATATTGTGTTATTCATAGCTTCCATTTGCTTGAACTACAAGGCTTATGGTCAACATAATGCAGCGAAGTCCTTTCCCGATCGGATTATTTTAAATCTCGCCGAGGATGCATCCACTTCGATAGCAGTTACTTGGCGTACCGATTTGAATACCAAGGAAGGTTTTTGTGAACTTCAAAGTATAACTCCTACACGTATTAATCCGACAAACACACAGTCGTTTAAGGCTAAAACCACACGCGTAAAATATGGGTACGATGGAGAGCCAACTATTGAAGCTAATCAACACTCATTTGTTTTTACTGACTTGGAGCCCGGTGAAAAATATTTATACAGAGTAGGTAAAGAGAATTCCTGGAGCGAATGGCTTGAGTTTAAGCTGCCATCGCGTGAGAAGAGTAAATTCTCGTTTATCTATTTTGGTGATCCACAAAGCAATATTAAATCTGAGTGGTCAAGAGTAATTCGTAAAGCTTATAGTTTTAGCCCCAATTGTTCGTTCATGCTTTATGGTGGCGATATAATAAATAGAGCAGGGAGAGACTTGGAATGGGAGGAGTGGTTTATGGCAGGTTCTTATATTTATGGAATGGTGCCACAAGTTTTAACTCCTGGCAATCATGACTATAGTGGCTTGAAAATTGATCCCCACTGGAAGTATCAATTTACTCAGCCCGGAAACGGCCCGGAGGAAGTTAAAAATACATGTTATTTTTCTGATTATAAGAATCTAAAAATAATTTCTATTGATTCAGCTACTGAAAATGAACTGAGAGATGAAAATGGCAGCGCTCTGAAAAGTCAGAAAGCTTGGTTAGATTCTCTTTTGACAGTCAATACAAAAGATTGGGTAATTGTTACAACTCATCTTCCATTTTACTCTTCGAAAGAAACAAGGGATAATCCTATATTGAGAAAACACTTTCAACCCATCTTGGAAAAGCACGGGGTAGATATGGTATTAACAGGACATGATCATTCTTATGGTCGTGGCACTGCGTCTGATTTTTCCGAAGAACCCTCCATCGTTTATGTAGTCTCTGTTAGTGGTCCCAAATTATCCAAAGTTAGTGATAAAGAATGGATGCAGGTAAAAGGAAGTAATATTCAGTTGTTTCAAGAAATATCAATTGAGGAAAACAGGCTTCATTATAAAGCATTTACTGCAGATGGAGAGTTATTTGATGAATTTAAAATAAAGAAAAGGGCTAACGGAAAAAGTGAATTTATTGAATTACACACAAAAATAAACTCATTCCAAATGATGGAATAATTTAATAATTTGCTTGTGTTTAGCAACTTCAAGAGTGTAAAAGTAATCGTTGAATAATTAAAACTATATAAGAATTAAATAATATAAATCATGAAAAAAGAAAGGTATGCCGTAGGTATTGATTTAGGTGGAACATTCGTAAAATATGCTTTAGTTTCGGATTCAGGTGAAATTTTATTCACCGGCAAACTTCCTGTGGGAATGAATGCAACCCGCGAAGATACATTAAGAACCATTCAGAAATCTATCCAACATGTAGTAGATGAGTCTATAGAAAAGGGAGTTAAACTGCAGGGAATTGGTATTGGTTCGCCTGGCATCGTATATAATGGCGTGGTTTTAGGTGGAGCTGACAACCTTGATCGTTGGGAAAACATTGATTTAGCCGGTATATATACTAAAGAGTTTGATCTGCCAGTTTTTGCTGACAATGATGCAAACGTAATGGGCATGGGTGAAGCCACTTTTGGTGCAGCAAAAGGTTGCAGTGACGTTGTTTTCATTACTGTTGGAACTGGTATTGGTGGTGCCATTATTATAAACGGGCAGTTGTATGGCGGGTACAAAAATCGAGGTACAGAATTAGGTCATGTAACAATCAAATATGATGGTATAGATTGCAATTGTGGTGGTCGTGGCTGTCTGGAGGCATATGCTTCTACGGGAGCACTGATTCAGCAATATGCCAAAAAGACAAACAAAGATATAGCAGATTTAGACGGTCATTATATAATTAGGAAGTTTAAGGAAAACGAACCCGAAGCTGTAGATTGCATGAAAAATCACACCAGATATTTAGGCCAAGGAATTGCCGGCTTTATAAATATTTTTGCACCGCAAAAAGTAGTCGTAGGAGGGGGCATTTCAGAAGCAGGTCAGTTTTATATTGATATGATAAAAGAAACAGCATTTCGTTATGCAATGCCTGATTGTTCGGTTAATACCGATGTAGTTGCAGCTACTTTGGGAAATAATGCTGGCTGCTTGGGAGCTGCAATGTTGGTTTTTAGAGGTTAAAACATTATACAGAGAAGTTTTTTTTTGAATAATGAGACTACTCCGAAAATATTTTAATTCTGGTTGTTAGACTTTTCTCTCCTTTGTCCTGTTGCTAATTTGAACGTGTATCCTCATTTCGACGATGATGAGGATGATGATTCATCCATCGGGATTAAGCATGGGTGAGTTGAGTTTTTGTGAAGCGGTGTGCGGAAAGTATGTTGTGGACATTTTTTTCGTAATTTCGGCTGTGGTTGTTTCGTTGGGGATAAAAAGGAAGTTTACCGTGGATAAAATAACGTTATGAGAAAGATATTGAAAATTACAGGAATCGTGTTTTTGTTGTTGATAGCCGGTTTAATAGCCTGGAGCTACTCGAACATGAAAGATCGTTTCCCAGGCTATACGGCTGATATGAAAATAATGGGAGCTGCTCCCGGAGAAATAAAAGCTGGTTTTGCGGCCATTGCCGTTACGCCCGAAGTGCCCGACCGTTGGGTGGATGCCAACAACGATGCAAAATATAACCCGAAAGATGGAGATACTTTTATTGATGGAAACGGAAACGGTGTTTTCGATCCTGTGTGGATTGCAGGTTTCAGCAACAACCGACCGGCTAACGGAATACATGATGACGTTTGGGCACGCACCATGGTAATTTGCGACGGGAAAACGCGCGTGGCAATTGTTGCCTTAGATGCCATTGGTTTTATGCACGATGAGGTGGTGGATGTACGAAACAGGATTGCTGCCGAAGCCGGAGTTTCGTATGCCATAATTTCTTCCACACATACACACGAGGGACCCGACTTATTGGGAATGTGGGGAAAATCGCCGTTTAAAAGTGGCGTTAATCGGGAATATAAGAATTTTGTTAAGCAGCAAATTGTGAAATCGGTGGAAACCGCAGTTAAAAATTTGCGTCCGGCGCGACTTGAAATCTCGGAAGATGAAACCGGAGCGGTCCATCTTGTAAAGGATACCCGCCAGCCTGTAGTTTTTGACTCCGGATTGAGGATGATTCGTGCTGTGGACAAAGAAAATGGAACTACGCTCGGAAGTGTAATTGCCTGGGGCAACCATCCCGAAACGCTGTGGAGTAAAAATCTGTTGATTTCTTCCGATTTTCCACATTTCGTGCGCGAAGGAGTTGAGAAGGGCGTATTCCATGGCGATAGCCTGATGAAAGAGGGAATAGGCGGAATTGCACTTTACGTTAATGGTGCGGTGGGCGGATTAATGTGCACCCACCCTTCACTTCCGGTTCATGATCCTTTCACGGGTGAAGAATTCTCAGAACCATCCTTTGAAAAAGCCGACGCTCAGGGGAAACAGCTCTCGTTGTTGGCTCTCAGTGCGATGGAAAAACCCGTAGAGGTAATTGATTCGGGTAGCATTTCGTTGGTAGTGCGTACCATTCATTTACCCATCAAAAACAAGTTATTCAAACTGGCAGCAGCATTGGGAATAATGGATCGCGGAACAACGGGATGGATGAAAACACGGTCGGAACTTTCAGCATTTACTATCGGGCCGCTTTCGTTTGTCACCATTCCCGGTGAAATTTATCCAGAAATTATTAATGGCGGGATAGAAGCACCCGAAGGGCAGGATTTCAAAATTGATCCCTTGGAAATCCCGCCGGTGCGGGAAATGATGCCCGGTCGCCATAAATTTGTATTGGGTTTGGCCAACGATGAAATTGGTTACATCATTCCCAAAAGTCAGTGGGATGTGAAAGCACCGTACGGCTATGGCCGGGATAAATCTCCCTATGGCGAGGTCAATTCAATGGGTCCCGAAACAGCACCGATTCTGCATCAAAACCTGAAAGAAATGCTTTTGGAGTTACAATAAAGCCACTCAATAAAAAATGTGGACACAGCTTTAATTGTTTTCAAAATTTACCTGTAACATAAACTACTCCCATAATTTCGTTAATAGTAACACAGAGCGACCAGTAACTATTTAGCTTCAAGCCAGGCAGTTTGGGTTTTTTGTAAATATTCAGCTGAAAACACTATCGCAACCCTTTGGATTCAAGATATGGTATTAGTAGTTCTGACTCATCTGTTTGAATGATATTTGCTTTAAATCTCAATAGATTTTGAATAGGTTCATCAATTTGGTTATTTCTAATTTTTTTATCTCTCTCGCCAAGTGCATTTATCCATACTCTTGCGTTTTCACCCCGAATCAATTCTGTTAGCTCCTCTGTATAAAATGAATCGTCAATATGAATGACCGGTGTTTCGAAAAGTTGTAATGCTGAGTCGGCAGTTTCATAAGAGCGAGCTCTTGGCATAACCATCGCTTCTGGACACAAATAAATTATCT
>Ga0265294_10000825_pt1 | contig 42182 bp, 47 predicted proteins | sample MunlanPumphouse3_FD_192504 | JGI IMG/M metagenome (GOLD analysis project Ga0265294, IMG submission 192504) | Groundwater microbial communities from a municipal landfill in Southern Ontario, Canada - Pumphouse #3 | ecosystem: Environmental > Aquatic > Deep subsurface > Groundwater | place... | reverse complement strand
AATAACTCCACATATATTTATAAGCACCTTTACCACACCATTTTCCCTTTTTATATGTGCTTGTGTATTTAGGTTTAGTAACTTTAGCTTTAATTTCCTTTTTAGCGGCAGAAATATGTGCTTCAGTTACTTGGGGTAAACAAACTACAGGTACATCATTTAGTGTATTTATATGGCTACCAAATGGGGTTTCACTGTAATAATCAATACGCCCTAAAATATCTCCATGTGAGTTGGCTACAATAGAAGCAAGCCATTTATCATTGATAGGCGTATCTTTATTTTCAATTAGTGGTTTTAAGAATTTATTGATTCCGTCGTTCTGGTCTGTGGATGACCAGAAAACTTTCGTATCTCCGTGCGTATGCCACCAACCAACTAGATATGAATCAGATTCTGCAAAAAATAGTTCGCTTATCTGATCATTAAGAGATGTGTCATCAAAACTTATAGAAGCAGCTGTAACTTCCTGCTTTGGTACTGTTATATCAGTTACAACAATTTGATCAGAATCCACATATCCAATCATTATACCTCCTATCTCATCCGAACCGGATGCTTTACTCAGAGCAAGTAATTTAAGCATACTTAGTTGTGAAAGATTTATCAACATGGGTCCACCTCATACATAAGGATCAAAGTCGTCACGTAGAATATCATCTGCATTTCCGTTTTCTAGTGCATATAGAAGATCTTCCTTCGATAGATACCCGTCATTATCCATATATTCTTCTATAAAGGCATTCAATTTCTCTTTAAATACACTAATACGCTCCCCGTGCGGTATATTTAAGTCAGCTGCTCGTACTTTTTCTATAGTGATACTCATACGTTTAAGTGTACTTAATGATATACTTCTAAAATTATGACATTTTAAACATCGTTCGTGATTGTCGCATGAATAACACCCACATGTATTGCATATACTTGTATTCGCATCTGGACAGGCGGCACATGGATCTGGTTTCCATAGTTCATAGTATGGATTTTCATCAGAATAGCTGAAAAGAACTTCTAATGTTAACTCTATGATAAATCCAATTTCATGAGCTTCATACGCCTCATATATCATAGATCCTATGTTGCCGTAACATATATGTCCTACCGAATCGACATGTGGATGCGGAGTTAAAATTGTATATGTGTTATGCGATCGGTAGTTATTTTCAATTTTTCCACATCCGAGAGCTTTGCCAACTGGCGCTGTATACCAACCATATACTTGTAAAGCATACAGACCAAGCGAACTGTTACAGGAGTCAACACTAAATCCTTTCTCCATTTCTTCATCGTTATATGTATTCATAACATATCGTCTATACATGGGTGGCACGTTATATTCACTAACGTTATAAGGTATAGCCGTAGGTATAAAACCTGGCTTTATTAGAATTAGAAATTCTCCGAAATTGAGTTTTTTATGTCGATCCGCGGTTATACGGCATAGACTAGGTTTTACATGCACTTCATCTTGATTTATAATAATAGGAGCTGTGTATATTTCTAGCATATCTCCTGTCGCTGATACTCTTTTAATACGTGGATCTTCTTCTAATATTTCTAGAAGGTCTTCGAAGTTTGTTTGTGGATTTTCAGGTGGACATAGTTTATTTAAATCTGATTTTATCATCTCTATCTTTATATTATCTCGCATAATTCCTCCTATTAAATTAAAAAAGTGGTGAAAGTCACCACTTCAATTAAAGTCCAGCCTTTACTTTAGTAATACCTAGAGCAATGATTTTAGCGCGTTCAGGCAGGAGGGCACTCGCCTCAATCAGACCTGCGTCGGTTCTTACTGACTCTGGCACGTCGAATCCTGCAGCTTCAATTACCTGAGCTACGGTGTAGATTTTACGCTTGTCGATAGTGATTGTTACAGAGTTGGAGGATTTAAGTGCTCCTACTTTGATACACCTTCTGAATTCACATGGAACTTCTTCATTTACAGGTGAAGATACGATGGTTGGTTCATCATCTTCATCTTCATCTTCATCTTCCTCATCCTCATCCCCATCGTAGTATTCATCATCTTCATCTTCATAGTTGTACCAGCCAGCTTTCACATTGGTGATGCCTAGTGCAATTATACTGCAGTTTTCTGGCAGTATTGCAGTAGAGTCAATCGGTCCGGCATTTGTGCGAACAGATTCTGGGACTGCAAATCCAGCCATTTCGATTATATCTGCGATGAGGTATATTTTAGTCTTATCGATGGTTACAAATTTTGCGTTTGAGGATTTGAGTGCTCCTACTTTGATGCACTTCTTGTTTTCTTCTGCGATACCCATTTCTGCGTTTACAATTTCTGTCATGTTATATTTCTCCTATAGGATTGTTGTGTTTCTTGTGTTGTTCTATACATCGGATGAAATCCGATTTGTCGTGCTGTCACATATAGTGATTGAAACTATATTCCTATAGCTAGGAGGCACAGTGCCTGTGACACATGGGAAAAATAAGAATGGGAGAATTAAAAGTATTAATATTGTATTATATACGAGATTCCTCTGTATTATTTATATCCAAATAGCATATAAAAATATTATTAGCGTGTATAGAACCACACACATTTCGATTAAGCTTGGCTCTTTACGACTAGTTGCGTAGTGTACCAACAACAGTATATAAATAGCTTGAGCTAAAACTTCAAATTTATCGAGTTCCAATTGTTATCACCTTTTACCCACAATATCGTGTGCCCACAGTTATTTCATTCCGTAAAGTGCCTTTCAGTTCCGGCGTTTTCATTGACGTAGGATAGTCTCCTGTTACATTTCAGACAGTCTGCTCTCTTCATCGAACATTGCTGAGTCCCATATTGAGACTCACATAGTATGTAATACTCACATTCAGCCGGTTTATGCAATGGTGAATCTTTTATAGATAAGTTGCTCATATTATCATCCTATATTTTTCGTTTATTAATTTCGTTCCTTATCTGTACGCTCAATATTAGGTCGTGGATATGCAGTTAAAGCTGGCGATTTACCACTACCAAATGGATGACACATAGATCTTGCGAAAATTGATGCAAAATTGTCGATTATTACTAAATCTCTAGCATTCCACCATGCGTTATGTTCTCCGTACATAGAGTTATCACCAACGTATTTTCCGAAGTAACCAATGCTAACTTCTGGGTATTCATCTTTATTGCTTGGTATATTTACTTCTTCTACGTAAGCATAAGCACCTTTTGGTGTAATTACAATGTCAAGTGGCTTGATGTTTCTCGAATCTGCGTCTGATATTACGTTTCTTTTGGGCATTTATATTTCTCCTTTATTATTTATACGTCTGCTCTTTTTCTTATAGTTTCAAAGGTTTCATCAATAAGTAGGTTTCCATCTTTAAATACTGTTCTAAGTATATTTTCTCTACCATGTAGTTCTATTTCAGGTATAGTTCTATACTGTCCATTTTCGAATATTAGGGCTTGTCTTCCAGGTTTTGACGCTTTACCTTTTCCAGTTACAGGGTGCTTATATACAGCACGTCTTGTATTATTCTGAACAACTTCGTTTATTTTAAAAGCGAACGAGCAAGTATCTCGATCAACTCTTTGTAAAAGTGCTCCTCCCATGCCGAAAACAATATTTTCAGAGGCTATGTCAAAACCAATTAGTGCATGTAATGTCTGATCGATTATAGCATAATCAGCACCATCTCCCCATATAAATCTGATATAGTTCGGTAACACTTTATATCCTTTAGTATTGATTGTGGAACCAAAATTATCCATCAACGTTCTAATAGCATCTATAGAGTTATACAGAGGCGAACCAGAATCGTGCCGAACAACAACGCGTCCACCGGAAGTTTCTATCTGCTGCTTGAACCGAGTGCCCCAATTGCTGTTAACTCTTTTAAAGTCAGTTGAATCGGATACACAAGCTAATATAGCGTTTTCTTTCAAATACATATCTAATATATTTTGATATGAATCATCTTCGTTTTCCCAAGCAATTACAGTGGAATGTTCCATAGCTGGAATAGAATAACCAGCCATATCCATATTATAATATTCACGTAGTAAATCCAGCGCTATAAACGTATCTGTACCCATAAAATTAGTGAGGTGCGCTGCTCCACCTATACTAGCTGATTCCATAGAAGAAGCTCCTCTACATCCGAAATCGTGTAGCATGAACAGAAGTACGGACTCGATATTTTCGCAGCCAGTTTCCTCAAGGTACTTTTTCATCATAATCTTGCATTTTTTAGACAAGCTTGCAACAGTACATGGATACCAGAGTTGTACTAAAGATGTTTCAAGCCATGTAACTAACCATGCGAAATCTGGATGTGTATTTTTCATCTGTAAAAGAACGTTATCTTTTGGTATATACATACCTTCAGGTACTGCCTGAATTTCTATAGGTAAGTATCCAAGTTCTTTCAGAGCTTCAAATCCTTTTCTATTAAACGGTAAACCGTGCTTATTCCATGTTCGCTCTGCCTCTTCTATATCCATGTTTTCTATAAAAGGCAACAATTTATTTTTAATATAGTATTGTAACCCAAAGAACGAAATATGATCGAACTTTGAGCTTGCTCTAGCTTCAAAATACCCTGAGATTTCTGTGGTATTTGGCGGGTATAGTAGGAAATGACTAGCTTTATAGGAATCGGTAAGACTTAAACTGTTCATATTATCCCCATTCTACAAAATTATTATATACTATTATAAACCAATCTTCCTGAAATCTTTTACGAACATTGGCACAGTATTCCATACTTCCACCTGGTGCTGATACAACACAATCTTTAAAAAGAGATATTAATTCTTCTACGGTGTGATTTTCTGTGTACCAACGCTTTTTAACGTCATCGTAAAGACAGTCGGTAGTAGGAGGGAATTCCCTCCCATTGTCGTCATATGCTTTACACACTTTAGTTATGTATACTCGCATATTTATTCCTCAATTACTATAGCGAGCTGTCCACATGCAGCTCCAGCCTGAACTTCAGCTTCAGTTGCAACTGCTACTGCATAGTCATATCCATTTTCCTGAAGTTTCTCAAATATTGCATCCATTTCTTCACCTCCTGTTAGTGTATTTAATAACTCCGCTACCTAAATCGTTTTTATCGGATATTATGTTGGTATTTATAGGACTTAATTTTATAAAAAAATAGTCTTTATCGAAATATTTCTTTAGCGTATCTATATTAAAATCAGTTTCGTCTACTAGCGTCATATTAAGTGTAGTTTTTCTGAAACTATTTGTTCTGACCTGTCCAAGTTCTTCGATAGTTAATTTATCATTATAAGGTATTAACCAATTACGCTTCTTTTCGTCCAACGAATGAAGTGATACTTGTAAAGTGATGTTGCCATCGATCCACGAGAAATCAGAATTTTTAATTCCTATCGTAGATACATAATGATGTGTACCTGGATAGTTTTCGCTTATAATACGGATAGCGCGTTTTACATTATCAATATTGAGAAAGGGTTCTCCCATGCGTGTATAATTTATCTTGTGTTCCTCTGCATCGATGAACTTTTCTGATCTACTGTTTACTACAAATTCCACTTGTTCTACAATTTCTTCCGTTGTCAAATTACGCCATTTTTTCATCTGTCCGGTTGCACAAAACTTACAACGAACAGGGCATCCAGACATTACAGACACACCAATCATCCAACGTTCAGATCTATCACCAAGATTATCATTATCTAAAAGATTATGTTTTCTATTTAACGAATCCTGTGTGTAGAATGGAAGAAATGTGTCTGTAGTTTCAACTAAGAAACCATCTTCTGTACGAAATGCGTACACATTTCCATTAGCAAACGATTTTGTTTTAACTAATTTTAACGTAGTATCACCTTCATTTGTTATGGAAAGCGTTCCACACTCTTTCAACATCAGCCAACGTTATGCCATATGGTTTAAAAACTATCATATGCTGCACTTCATTAGCTTTTTCAAGTGTGTCTGAATTTTTAATATGCTGGAATAGCGGCAAAAGTCTTCCGATATCTCTGTGTAGACAGTAAAATTCACCGTGTTGTGTAAATCCTATACAGTTGTATCCTACTAAATTAAATAGTGTTACAACTTCTTTAGAACTAAGACTACCTTCATCGAGTTTTGATACAATGTTGTCTATTTCCGTGGTCATTTTATCTTATCTCCTTTTTATTTTAATTTTTAAATCACAAATTCATGTTATTTTAACTGTCTCGTTTGGATATACTGTCACAATATTGTAGTTAAATACTGCTGTGACTTCGATGTTAAACGCTTTTGCGAGTATCTTCATGTTTTGTATTGCACAGTGCGCAGACTCTCCAGCGTAAACATTGTATGTAAATTTGCCTGATTTATATTCGAAGTCGCTCATATTTTGTAGATCTATCATAGTTCCTCTTGTTGTCACCATATCAATCCAATTCCATATATAATTCCACGTTGTATTCTCCTGAGGGAGGCACTCCGCTCGTTGCATATTTAGAATCGGTTTTGTATACATCGATCTCTCTCCTTTATATCAATGAATAATTCAACTTTCTCATATCCTACGTAAGGATGAACAATATTTACTTTCCATTTGGTTTCTCCTTTTACTATCGTTCTTATTATCGTTTTTTGAAGGTTTACAAAGCGGGTAGATCTTTCTTTCCTTGTGAACTCTCCACATGCCATAGTATCTTACCTATCCACCTTGTGCACTCTCCCCATTGGATGCCAGTAATCATACCCGTCTTCAGGGTGTTTATGCTGCCAGACTCCATTAATATGTCTGCGAAGCTCTTCTGAGCCTTCAACTTCGATTTCTTCCCCTTCTATGTAATCGATAGGGATACCATCAGGGACATACTCTCGGATCACTTTCTCATACTCTTCCCTTTCTTGATGGCGGACATGGGATCTTATGACGCGATCTATATAATTGATCGCTTCTTCTGCTCTGTATTCACTTCTCTTCAGGAAGGGTGATTGAGTTTCGCAGTGGTCATGCGGACCATCTGAAAGAACGATTTCTGCGGAAATTATTCCGAGTTCAAGACCTGAATCAAGTCTCCTGAGAAACTCTTCTTTCACTGCATTCTTGATGGCTTCGTGGTTCCGGTACTCCATAGGGAGTTCACCGTACATTTCTCGCCGGCAATCCTGGCAAACACCAGCATAGAAACTCTTCTCTCCACAGAACGAACATTCGTAATATTTTCCATTCCTCTTATCCTGAGAAATTGGCAGGTTTCCAGCCCATACTGCTCTTTTTGACATCCCGTTGAACATTGGTGCGGGTATATGGATTGTACCGTAGTGTCTTGTTGTTATACGAACAAGACTGTAGTATGGGAATTCATAGCGTGATTTTAGGGCTGTACGGACGGTCTCTATTAGGTCTTGGGTGTTTTCGTTGATCATGTGGTAGTTCTCCTTTTATTCTTCGTGTATAAATTTACAATTTAATTCTGTGCGATATTCATCACATCCAACGTTATCTTCACTAAATGGACATGTTTCACAGAAATCAGCTATCCATTCATGCGCATCATTGTCGTAGTATTCACAGCCTACTATTTTACTGGTACTCATGGTTCATCCCGTTTAATTGCTTTATAAATTCCACAGGACATGCAATCCTTGATGCATGTATCACAGTTTGTGTATAGTTCGCAGGTGTGTCGGTATTCACATTTATTTGAAAAGAAGTTAATTATTTTACGTAGCATGTTTTCGCTCCTTTTCTAGTTCTTCTGGATTTTCTGACAATTGGTGCTGGTTTTGGTGCTATTGATACATTGAGTTTGGTAAATTGTCGGTCTAGTTCTTCGAATGATGGCATTTGATATCAGCTCCTTTATCCTGTTAGAAGGTATTTCATGTTATGTATCACATACCGAAAGGTTTATATATATCCTATTGATTCTCAGATTTATATATAGTGTAGTTCTGAAAATTTCAGGACTGCTGGCAAATCTGCTTGACAGGGCAGTAAATAGTACGTACCACTTGTTATGTAAGTAACATGGTACTATTTACGAAAAAACAGTGAGTGGATTATTTACTCACATGTATAAACCGATTACAATGATTTAAATTCGTGAATATCAGTTAAATTTAAATTTTGATAAATAGTATTATATGGATCACAATTAGTTTCATATTGTGATACTTTAGCTAAACCTTTAGATGTGTTTGTAATAAATATTCCATAATTGTGAACTACTGAAGCGTTACCTGGTATAATAAACACTTTAATAATTTTTGTTCTATATTCATCAAACCCTAGACAAATATAATAGTCGGGTATGAATGCATTCAGATGTTTACAAAATTTGAACACATTATTCTTATATATTTTTGATGATTTTACATTAATATTACCGTATTGCTGTGAAATTAAATCATACGGTGAATTAAAAGTTATCTGATTATAATTAATACAATCTTGTAAAACTTCAGTAACAATGTGCTCAGATATTGTACCAACACCAATACTTGATTCTGGATTTAGAATACCTTTAATATGCATAGAATCGTTAACACATTCAATATAATTTTTACAGGTTTTAAAACCGGTATTCGTAATTTTATGCTTCACGCACGGGTAAATTGCCGTAGTTGTAGGTATTAATCCAGCACAACTTAAAGCGTTTTCATAAGATCCAAAATGTTCTTGATATACTGTAATATCTGGATAACCATATTTTTCAAGATCGTATGCTGTAGGTATTTTACCAAAGCTATTATAATAATTTCTTATAATCTGTATTAAATCTTCATGCGTATATGTACAACTAGTATCATATGTTCTATATCTACGTCTAATATTAGATCGACTCCTGATTGTATTCGTACAATCACTATTATATATAGGAGTTAATGTATATCAATGTTACTGAACTCAGTTAAGTATATATAGTAAGAACTACATATACTTCAGTATAAGTTCGGGAACGTATGTACCGAAAGCTTTATATATATCCTGTTGATTCTTGGGATTATATATAGTGTATAAGATTAATTTCATAATAACTGTATATGTATATGTATATAGATTGGATAGGTACATATACACATAATAAATTACTTTCGTTGTCGCGACTGATTAGATCTATCTGGTGATCCAAGGGGATTATCATTATCACGCACAAAGTCCAGCTAACTGGCACTGGATAGCGGTAGCTATCGACTTTCTCAAGATAGATTGAGCGAGTCTAAGGGTTGCGTTTTGGGGACTATAGGGGTAATTATATTAATATTATTTTTACTATAGTTACTTAATTCTACTATATTCCTAAGAGGTACTCGGTGTGTTACTATGTTCTACTATATTCTACTATATTGTAGGACATCGTTGAACACAGTGGAGTGCCCTTTAACTTTATAATAGGAATATAGTAGGATTATACCTGAAAAAAGTAAGAAATTTAGGTATATCTTACAATATCCCATAATGCAAAACATAGTCTACGATATGCTCCACATTATAGAGAAATTCCTGAACTTTAGCTCTAAAAGAGTATATGCTAAAGTTTTCTTTATAACATTGCAGATTTAGTTTCAAATCTGAGCGATAATTATGCTTTTTTATTAGATATTCCTCATATTGTATAAGGAATATATCGTTGAACTCAGGCATATAGTTCACCTTGATGTAGGTATGCTCGGGTAATATTAAAGACCTTCTGGTATATAAGAAGATCTTCTAAGAATTGTTCTTTAAGTTCGCACATTTTTATTCACCTCAAGAAATAAAAATATGTTAGTATGTTAAGGAGGACAAAACATACTAACAAGATTGTTTTGAATTGGAATTTCATAATAATCACCTTAGAGTGATTTGGGATTATATAAATAGGTTAGTGTATAAGGAGGTAGAATACACTAACCACGTTTATCGTGAAAGTTTTAGATATTATTTAAGTTCGTGTTTATTACACGTTTCTAACGTTGAACCCATTCTTATCTGAGTTTCGTCTATTTCTGTATATTTTTCACCTTTTTTATAAGCTTCAGCTTTTTCTCTTGCTTTTTGCAAAAAACTAGAATCAGGTCTACTAACACCAGCTAAAGCTGATTTTCTTTTAACTGGCATATCTGTCCCGTGATTAAATTTATATCTGGCATTTTTTTTCTCATAATCGGCTATATTAGTGCAGGTATATTTATCCTGAGCTACTTTATGTTCTGTCTGGAGTTTATCCCATGTTGAGCGGGGAGAGTTTCCCAAACCTGATGTATGCTTAGGACTAATCATAGCGTTATAAGCTACGATATCCATTTTTCTCCGTAGTAGTAACTCTTTTTGTTCTGTTTTTATACTACAGGACGTGTCTTTGGGGGAATTATAGTAAACGGGCTTTATAGACGTTTTTTCTCCTAATTGTTTAAGCTCTTTAGCTATTTGTGCCCGCTTTTCTTTTCTGTTTCGGTTTTTGCTCGGTTTTTTAGGGTTTATAGTAGTCACTACCATAATAATCATCCTATAAATTTGTGTAGAAAATTCTATACTAAAAAAAGGTAATTGTAAGGTATAGAATAACGTATTAATATTGTGTAACTGTCTATAAAAGTTAAGACAGTTAAGAATTGAAAAAAAATATTGGAATCTAGTTAAAGATTCCATTTATTGGCTATATTCATTAAGCTTGCGAAGTTAGTATTCTTTTTTGCTTTTTCCATGAGTTTTACATTCATATCGATAGCTTTATTGTTACCTTCAATGATATTGGTTTTATTTTTTCTTATCTGTATTCTCTTAAGTTTCCATGTAAGGAAATTGATTGACATCTCATGTTTATTAACGATGTTCTTTAATTCAAGTTCTCTTACTCTGAACCGATTTTTCATAAATTCGGAAGCAATGTTAAAATTTTCTGAATTTGCTTTAATTACATGTCCATTGATAAGCTTATTCTGCTTATCTGTCTTAATTTCTTTGGATTCATGTTCGACGGATTCCATTTCAGAGAGAACTGTATTAAATTCTGTCTTAAGTTCTTCGGTAACATCAAAATTTTCTAGCATGAAGGTTATTACATGCGATAATTCCAGTTCAGAGCATGTTTTAAGGTTATTAGAAAGTCGAACTTTGGTTACTTCCCTATAACCCGTAGGTGATTTAACATCTCTTACTTTATCTAAATATTCTTCCGGTTTGGGTTTAAAAGTAGTTTTGGAAAATTTGGCTTTAAAAACGTTATCCCATTTTTCTTTATTGATTCCATAGGGAGTTGATAACATTCTCCAAAGTGTTACTTTTTCCATTTCAAGCTTTTTATCGTTTTTTAAGGTTTCCTCATATTTTTGAAGATTACCTTCTTTTTCGACTTCATTAAGCTTTAAGTCGAACTTTTCAATCAATACAGATTCTTTAAATTTAGAATCTACGACACATTCTTTAAAGTCTTCGAATGTTACTTTACTAGCTACAGTTGAGCCATAGCCAGAACCATTTAAAGTTTCAACTATTGTTGACATTTTATCTCACCTATTTAATTTTGTTAGTTATAAAGCTGTACAAATTTAAAATTAGGTTAATGGTAATCATCTTTATTATCATTTCAATCGGTCACATTATATATTATTTGTCGGATAATAGTATAATGTTAGTCTTTTTCTGTATATCTCTTGAAAAAGATAGTTGACAGAAAAAGTTATGATAGGTTCATATCTCACTTATTGAAAAGATAGTAAGATTTTTCCCAGATAGCGTGTAAAAGCCTAAAATACCATAGGTTCAAAGTTTCCGGCAATGTTTTTACTTCTCATAACCAGAGACAGCTCTTTGCTGTCAAAAATAGGCTTGCATCGTATCCTAATTTTCATTAGGATATTCATGTTTCCGATTCTTCATACATGGCGGATCGGTAATAAAAAATCCGTCGGAAACTATGGATTCGTATTAAAGAGCTACTAAATAGATTTTAGTACGAATCTAGCTATTTTGCTTTTTACAGTTTCCGCTTCGCCATTGCCATAAATCGGATACTTTTAAAACTACCTTTAAGTATATAAACGCAATGGTTAACAATTGACTGTCTAAAAATGAATAATCAATATCAAGAGGCTTTTTATTTGTTGCCTCAATATTATAATATGATTTATAATACTCAAAAAATACACATAAATTAACCACATTATACTAGCCAATTGTTAACTAATTCTAATAAAATGTAAAGTTCTTTTAACATATAGTGTTTACTGTTATTGGTTTATAGTTGCCACCATTGTTAACCTTTTAGATACATATGTAGCGTTAACAATACATATGTAGTCAAAACACTACATATCTAAAAACGCTATCGGATGACATGGTTAGGGTTTTTGCATAATTATGCATAACTCAAAAATAGTAGACAGATAGTATAGTATAGTGGAAAAATTGCACAAACAGATAGTCGACCAGATAGTATAGTATAGTGGAAAATAGTTGGCAGATAGTTGACCAGATAGTATAGTATAGTGGAAAAATTGCACAAACATTACACATATAAAATAATTAAAAAGTCTAAAGATTGAAATAGTATGCTATCCAATATAATATAACACATTAGATAATAATTAGTAGAATTATTTCTAACTTAAAATTTCATAGTACAAATTAGCACATTAGTTAATCAATTAAATCTAGTCAATAATATACGTCTATGTGAATTAATATAGTCTTACTTAATGACCACTATAGTATAAGATTATTAAACATTATTATACACATATCACAATAGTATAATAAATTTTTAATGTCAACGCATACCGATTATAAGCAGTCAATCATTATTATAAGGATATACGAATGTTTATGTTTATCACTCAAATAGTATATACTATGATGGTTAATTTAATTAATATAATCATAGTACATTATAATACATTAGTTAACCGGTTAATAGTACATATTTATACATAGAGTTGACATTAGATAAAGCTTTATAAAGCTTTAATTATATTTATAAAGAGTTATAAAGCTTTATAAAGCTAGAGATACTCGGCACATATAATACACTTCAATACATCTAATCAATCATATGCAATAAGATCTAATCATTTTATAGTATGCATTTTACAGTGTAGTTTAATCAATCCGTTATACACCATTCGTTTAAGATAATATACATTATAATCTAATCATCACATCATATACACATTAGTATATACTTTACATAACATATACTAAGATAGTTCATTAATGAGATACATTATACATCATTGCTTATGCCATGTATATACTATAGTGTACTATATCCCCCCCATTTTATTTTAGGAATATTATAAAAATACAGGGTAGCCCTAATCAGTATAGCCAAAATTGTCAAATTTCAATCAACGCACCGAGTGCCCTTTAACTTTATCTACTTATTCTTAGTATTCATTGCGCTCACTTCGTTCGCGCTTAGTTCGCTCCAACAGTAGCCTACAGTAGCCTACAGTAGAACTTCGTTCACTCAATATCACGACTATTTCTAAAATTCAATAGAAAGCTTTATATACTACCTGTTGATTCTCAGATTTATATATAGTGTATACTCACATAATTTTGGTATACCTATGTCCCTCACAGATTTTCTAAAATACAACAATTGTGTTTCATGGTTATCTTTCCCACAGGTGCGGGATAAGATTACCAATTTAGATTATACAATAAACGGTACAGCTACACCATATATACTAGTAAATGGAACTAAAGCACTTTATCTAAACGGTGCTTCAAGTATGTCTGATCTTACTTTTACATTAGGTTCTACATTTACTATTTCCATGTGGTATAATCAGACAGTTACTCCACCATCATCTAGTGCAAGCGCTTATCTATTTACAGCTCATAATTCAAATTCTACATCTTCAATTAAAGTTAGAATAGATAATTCTAATATACTTAGATTTAGTGCTACTCATTCAGGCACTACTTATACAGTATCTAGTACTGCTTTAAGCAATAATGAATGGTATCATATAGTTTGTATAGGTACTCCTACCGCATTGACATTGTATGTGAATGGTATTAGCATTAATACAGTTGCATCAGTATCATTACCAACTACTACATACTCTACAAAATTAATAGGTAATTCTGCTACAGGTAGTACTACTAATACATTTACCGGATATATTAAAAATTTTATGGTGTTTAACGAACACTTAACGACTAAACAAATTCAAAAATTATATTATTATACTTATATTTCATAAGGAAGTGTTGACATTACATATAGTGTAAACGGAAGGGGAAATAATAAAAGAGACCAAGCTCAGTATTCAAAGCGTAATGTATCTGCGCACACAACCGCTACATATGCTGGACAGCCAAATGAAGAAGGTTGGGTACACGAAGGTGAAGAATTTAAAGGTAAACCAGCTAGACAGTGTGCTGCTCAAAATATTTATCATAAATATTGTGCAGTTTGTGATACTAAATACCATTGTAAAAAATCAGAATGCCCAGAATGTGGTTCAACCGAATATAGATTTGGTCGATGTCAAAATATAGCAGAACCTATAGCAGAAACATGTCATGCACATGCTGGTGATAAGAAACTTACTAAAGAGCATTCTCATAAAATGAGAGCACTTTCAATTACAAATGGTTTTAATGTATCTGAAATATTATTTTGCACTAAAACATGTGTTATAGCTAATTCGTGTCCATTTAGAGAAACTTTGGTTAATGTAGATAGATATGGTTCTACTGTACCGAGATGTTTGCCAGAACAGCAGATTTACGATGCTATTCAGGATAAGTTTAAAGAAGAATATGCACTTGATGATGTGGCAGACCAGGTGATGTTAGACAGTCTTGCTATGGCTATAGTAAGAAGGGCACGCGGTAATAAGATATTGGCAGCTAATGGTGAGTTAGTAGAACGTACACGTACATCACCAGATGGTTCGTATGAAACATGGCAGGAACCAAATCCAATATCAAATGTTGTAGATTCATTAGATAAAAGAGTTCAAGCATGGTTAAAAGAATTGGCTGTTAGCAAAGCTGCTCGGGAAGGTAGAAACGTTAACGTCAATGGTACTATTAATTTACTGAATGTATTAAGTGGTCCTATTCGATCTGACATTGATGAAGATAAAATAATTGACATAGAATTGGATGATTGATCCAATTCTCAAGGCATGTTAATGCCGCATGATCTGGAAGAATGACAGTGAGATTTGGCGAATGAACATCCTCCCGAATTAGTTATTACTTTATAATATACTACTCATTTTTATAAAGAATGTTTTATAAATAACGCTCTATAAAATTCAGCGGAGTAAATCATGAAATGAAGATGTGTATTTATGAAAATTGTTGATGTATTGAATTTACTAGAACCTAATAAACTTGTTATTGTTATAACACCCAATGAACACGAAGCGAAATTGTTGTATGACCGTTTTATATTAAGTAAATTAGCTACTCAGATAGACAAGAATTCTTTAAATGTAAATGGTTCTGAATTGTTAATAACACACTCACACAGCGTCGAGTGCCTCCCTGCTAGTTATAGTAGAGTTATAGTAGAGTTTCCAGAAGCTTGTCCTAGACAGTTGTTTAAGAAACTACCAGTGGAAAACGTGGTGTTTAGTGGGGAGATTGTATGAGAAAGTATACTGATGAGTTTTTACTAGATGAATTGAGAAGATTTGAGAGCAGGTGAAGATGTATGTCTATAACTGTTAAAGAACTTATAGAGCTTAAAGAAAGTCCTGTGGTTTTTGCGGAAAGGGTTTTAAAATTAGAGCTTCATAAGGGTCAGAAACAGATTTTAGAGTGTAAAGACCGCTTCATTGCTTGCAGAGCTGGACGTCGTTTTGGCAAGTCATATTGTTTCGCTGTTTATGCCGCACATATGGCTGCTACTAACAATAATTGTAGAATAGTTTGTATATCGAAATCTAAACGACAAGCAGATGAATTATTTCAAAAAATTTATTCCATCATAACTAATTCTATTCTAGTAAACACATTAACACGTAATACTAAAAGTAGAATAGAATTCTCTAATGGCTCGGTTATCGAATCTGTCCCAGGAAGAAACCCCGATTCGTTAAGGGGACCCTCTATTAACCTTATTTTGGCAGACGAGGCTGCATATATATCCGATGATATGTTTTCAGCTATCTATCCTACAATTATGAATGTACGAAATAAAAATATAGGAAAAATTGTTCTTATTTCAACGCCTCGATCTTATTCAGGAGAATTTTATAAAGCATTTCAACCAGGATCTAGATATACAACATTCCACATGAAATATGAGGATGCAGTATATGACGATGGGACGTTTCAAGTACCAGAAGAAGAAGTAGAAATGTTTGCACAATTATGTGGTGGACGCGATACAGCTAAATTCAAAAGAGAACATCTAGCAGAATTTGGAAATTCCGAAGGAGCTTTCTTTGATATGGAGGGTGTAGAACGTTCAATTCGCCCAGAACTTGAACAAATAAAGTTTGCTATACCTGAACATAAATATGTAATTTCAGCTGATCTTGCTGTTAAACATGACTTCACAGTTTTTGTTGTGTTAGATTATACAGATAAAACTAACTTAAAAGTTGTAAATATAGTTAGATTTAATGGTAAATCACCAGACCAAATAATGACTGAATTATATAAATTAGTCTTAGCATTTAATCCAACCAACGTTCTCATAGACGAAGGGAATATCGGTTCAGCTATAGTTAGCCAACTTAAAATTAAATACCCAAATAAACGATTTAACGGATTTCAGTTTACAAGTACTAGCAAAGTTCCTCTTATGACAGACTTAAATATAGCAATGTGTACTGGTATTTTACAATTACCAGATGATGATCAAACTAGAGAAGAATTAGTTTCATATTATTATGAAGAAAATCCAACTACAGGTCATTTAAAGTTAAATGGAGAAAATGCACACGACGACATCCCAATAGCAATAGCCCTTGCTATTCGTGCAGCTAACATCTTTACCAAAGCAGGCGGATTAACTATAGGCTCTAGCCAGGGCATCCTCACTGGATCTAAAGTAGAATTATCAAAGGGGTACAATTCATCAGTATTTGTATAACAAGGGAGGCACTGGTTACTGCACTACTCCCAGGAGCAACTATGTCGAGAATTAAAGTCAAACAAGCTAAACAATCACAACAGGCACAGAGTGCAGGTTCCTCTAGTACCTCATTAGCAGAATCCCAGTTCAGTCTAAGTTCATATATAGGCGCTGTAAACCTAGATAAGCAACTTACTCTTGCAAAACCTGCAGTAAAAGGCACTAAGAAAACTACACCAGGTCGTAGATATAGAGGTACTGCAGAATTTCTATCCGAAGACAACGCAGAGTACCTCTACCTTACTAACTCATACATAGCCCGTGGATTAGATACTGAATCAGATGCTATAGTTCGTAATGGATACTCCATTACTCCTACTAATTCTTCTGACCAAGCCGAGATAGACAATATCATCAAATACAATGATCTAGACCTAATCATCCGGGATATCAATCGCTTCATTGGTTTATATGGTCAACCAATGTTGGAGATATACCATGATAAAGAAACTAAAACATGGAAGTTTGAAATTCTACCTCCAACTGAGATGGACTATCTTAGAGATAAATCAAATAACATCCTATATGATAAAACTACAGGAGAACCACAAGGGTATGTCCAGAAGCGAGATGGTAAAGATATAGCTATATGGCAAGGTGAAGATGCTAAACGTATAGTTGTGTTCAAAAACCGCACACTAGGTGGATATATAGATGGTATACCAGGCATACAGTCTGTACTATATCCTGCCACTGAATATGGACATATAAGATCATCTATTTCTGACAGTTTTATTAGAAGTCTTCCTGTATGTCATATAGTAATAGATGGGGCATCCCCTGAAGATATTTCTGAAGTAACTTCGGCAGTTGGTACTAAATTTACAGCGCGCACTGTCTATGTAACTTCAGAAAGGTTCAATATTGAAAACAGTATGCCACGAAATGACATAGATGTTTTCAGATTCATGGAACCAACTTTATCTGAAATAGCAGCTGCATTCAGTATGCCAATAGAGATGTTGGCAGCCACAGAGTACCTCAAAGCAGATGATTTTAACGATAGGTATGCTGAATGGATAGACCACATCAAGATGCGTCAGAAATTAATTGCATCTATATTTGAACGTAAAGTGTTTAATAAAATATTCCCAGATGGAGTATCTTTTAAATTTAATAGTCCGGCTACACTAGACACTACTGAACTACTTACTAATGTAGGGTACGCCGTACAATCAAATGCCATTAGTGCTGACATAGCTTTAGAAATACTTGCTAAAGCTCAAGTGTTTGGACCATATACTGATGATATACTAAAATCTAGAAAATCCACAGGAGATGTTAACAATAGCGTGCAGAAAGAAGAAGAAAAGGTAGTAGACAAATCAGAAGAAGTGGAGGAATAAATGCCGCACATGTCTATTCAGCTTAATTATTACCGTGCAACATTTAGACCATCTTCTGATATGTTAGATCTTAGAACTGTATCCACAGATTATGGATACAGTATAATCGTTGGAAAATGTCAAGATGGATCTTTACGAATACAATCAGCATTGTTTCCTAAAGATAAATATAATTTGGCAAATGCTACAGTTAATGCACATTTTCTAGAACGATTATGGAAATGATCACTAGTATACCGAAAGGTTTATATACTACATAGTGATTCTCAGATTTATATATAGTGTATATGTGAAAAATTTTAGCATATACAGGAAGAGAACTAAATATACACTACTGATAAATTCTTTTTTAAATATGGTATTTTCTATCTCTTCCTTTACAATTTACCAATATCATGATCGAAGATACAATTACATTAAGTATACCAATACTGCCTGGAAATTATACTTACGATAAAATTGCACAACGTTTATTCATAGACGGTCCTGCTATTGAAGAAGGAGTATGGTCTGGTACAGGCAGTCCTCCTATATTTTTTCCTCGTGATGTGTTAATAGAAGCGTGTCCGCTTTTTAATGGTGTACCGTTAGTATGTGAACATAGAGGACTAGAAATTGGATTAGTGAATAAAGTTGAAGTTACTCGTCTAGGTTTTAGAATTGTTGATGCAGTAGTTACACATCAGGAAAGTATTGATGCTATATTATCTGGTGATAAAACTGGATTTTCTATTGAGGGGGTTTTTACATACGACGAAATCCGTTTGATAGCAAGAAAAATTACTCAAGCTAAAAATATTTCATTGGTTTCCAATCCTGCGTGTAAAGTGTGTGGAATTGAGCATATTTACATAGACAGAGGTACACCAGAAGGAATTGTTGCTATGTCTGAAGAAATAATTGAAGAGGGCACTCGCCCCGATGATGATGAAAGTGGAATCGATACTGATTCTGTTATAATGTCTAGTATAGATGCAGTTGAAGAAAATGCATCTAAGCCGATAGAAGTGATAGAAGAAGTTGAACCTACAGTGGAAGTTGAAGATGAAATTTCTAATTTAGAGACTGCCGCAATTGAAGATGTTATATCTGTGACAGAAGCGACACCTCCAGAGGATGTTATTATGTCTGCAGATACAGAGGCGATTGAAGAACCTGCCACACCAGGAGTGCCTCCTGTAGAATATATAGCAGACCTTGCTGAAATTAAAGTTGCGTTGTCTACAGCTACATCAACAATGGAAGCGGTGTCGCTGCAGCTACAGAGTGCCTCTGTCAAACTTAAAGAAATGGAAGTTGCTTTATCTTCTGCTAAAGCGGAGTTATCTTCTACTAAAGAAGAATTATCTGCAGTTAGACAGGAAGCTGAAGTATATAAAAAAACTATAGAGAAGCTTCAAGAACAGATTAAAACCGCAGAAGAAGCAGAACGTAATAAAATTATGTCAGAGATAAAGGTACTTGATCCTGATGTTGACATTAACCTGATTACGTCTATGTCTACTGTACAGTTATCTGCGTATAAATCTACTGTTGATAGGTTTGTTTCTAAAAGTATGATAGCTGGTGAACGAAAATCTGTTAAAGCGGATGAAATAGTCGAACTGTCTGCTCCAAAAGATCATGCAACGTTTGACAGACATGATGTGGCTAGCGGAATAGTTCCATTTTTAAAGCAGAGACAGAAGAATACTTATTCTAGCTTTGGAACCTGATTTTATGACTACTGGTTCTAATACATCTAATGATAATCTTCAAGGTATTATTTATAATGCTTCTACTGGAACCACAACGTGTGCTATAAACACTACTGAAGTTCAAGATGAAGCTTTTAACATTTCTACTGATTCTATGGCTGAACTAGAGGCAGCCAACGCTATAGTTAGTGAACTTGAAATTGCAATCAATTCGTTAAGTGATGATTTAATTGCAAAAGATAATGAAATTACATCGTTGAAAGAATTAGTTGAAACTTTGAATGCTACTATTGCTATACTTGAAGGTAAATGTACATCGCTCGAACAAGAGAATGTACAATTCAAATTAGATGAAGAAATTAAATCTCTAGTAGCGTCAATAAAATCTATTGATCCTGATATTGATTCTGACTTTATTAATATGCTTACACCAGATCAGTTGACTATATTGAATGCTAGTTTAGCTCGTGTATCAAATTAACCAATTTAAATTTATTAGGAATTATATACTATGTCTGAAACTATTGAAGACCTTATGACAAAGACTGCTAATGTTAGTCTTGCCGATGGCGATGAGATTTCTCACGCTGATATTACCGCACGTATCCCTGAAGTATGGGCAGCTACAATTGAGAACGAAGCCGATAAAGTTAGAATCTTTAGAAACTTCTGTAAAATTAACATGGATCTTGTAAACAGGGCTGGTGACACTGTTAAGATCCCAAGAGAAGCAATCTTAGACTATGACACATATGGTCCTAAAGACATTGCTAACGATCTCGAAGAAATTGTGCCAAATGCAGAGCTTACTTACGACACTATCACTGTTACTCCTACTGAAGTCGCAATTGCTGGTGCTATCACCAAACAGGCAATTGATGAAGCAATGGTATCAATCATTGATGACCTGCTTCTGAAGCTTGGTAAAGCTGTTGCCCAGAAGGAAGATATTGATATTATCAGTGAAGCTGTAGCTACCACTGAAGATGAAGAGATCACATATGTCGAAGCAAACCAGGATTCTGACGTCTACGTTAACGGAAAGTGGACTGCTGCACAGGCTGGTGCTCTTTCTGCTGCAACTACTACGGCTGGAAGACCTAAGCGTCTTCTCTGGGCAGCTACTCAGACTAATCTTGTTGCTGGTGACGTGCTGGATCTCGGAGTAATTACTGAAGCTCAGGATGTTCTTATGGAAGAAGCTGGCTTTAAAGCGGATACTCTTGTTATTCAGCCAAAACAGTTTGCTGACCTTAAGAGAAACCCACAGTTCATCGATGCATCTAAGAAAGGTGATGGAAGTGTACTTAAGACCGGACAGGTCGGCGACTTCTTTGACCTCAAAGTTTATAAGTCTCAGAACCTGCCTCTGCTGAAGTGTGCTGATGGGGACACTCGTGGATACCAGGCGCTTATGCTTGACTCTACGGCAGCCCTTGCCCTTGTAATCAAGCGTCTTGTTACTGTTGAAACTGAGTACAAGCCGTCTAAAAGAATGCATTATGTATATATAACATCCATGTACAAAGCAAAACGTATTAACAGCGGTGCAATCATTGCTATTAACACCACTTAAATTGGTGTTGTCGTTTGCAGAATAATGGCTAACCCCCCATTATTCTTTTCTGGGTGTTATAGTGGTTGTGGATGAGGTTAATTCGTCGCTTACTGATCGAGAGTTGTTAATCTTGTTAAATGAGCGGTTGACGAATTTGAGAGATGAAATTAAGTTTTCTAATGAAAGGTATCAAAAGGAGATTGATGCTTTAAACATAGCTATTGAAAAAATCAATAGCACATTAAACATGTATAGGGGAGCATTGATTTTTCTTGGCGCACTTATAACGGCACTTGGAACTTTAATGTATTATATACAATAATTGAGGTGTTATTATTTCTGTCATAATTAATTTTTTGGTTACTTATTTTGATCTTGTATTTGTTCTATTGATAATAGGCACTATTGCTGGATTTATTATTCGTAGATTTAACATTAATGTAAAAAAAGATGGGTATCAGTCAACTGATATCGCGTGTTCTATAAACGAAGGTATTGCAGACTATAAAGCGACTTTAGCTAATATAGAGTCTGTCGTTGACGACGTTACTGTCGATGATGCTGACACTATTCGTGCAATTAAAACCTTTATTGTAGGGCTTAAAACTTTTAAATAAGGTAGATTAGATGTCTGCTATCATATTGTTACCGACAAATGATGGCGGGTACTCTTATGCTAGAATATATAGAGCTGATAGTTCAACCGGTGTTTATACACTAATAGATACTATTGACCCTATACTATTAGAGTATGAAGATTCGGATGGGGATTATTCAAAATACTACAAAGTCGCGTGGTATGATGGAACGATCGAATCTGAATTGATACCCGTCCAATCGTTCGCACAGAAAGTAATTAGCGCAATACGTGTAGAATGTAAAGTAAGTGCAACTGCATTGCCTGATGTTGATGTTTCTTACCTGCTAGATCAGGCTAAATTAGCAATTCAAATGGATGTAGTGAAATATAATTACGGAGTCCAAATATATGAATTGCAAGAAAGAGGATATTACGAAATACCAAAACGCTGGTACTTTGATTCTAACTATGGTGGAGCTGTTTCTGTTTTAGATTTTCAAGCATTTAAACAAGCTACTCCTATATATCCATATACAGAGAAGGTTCCAGTTGAAATTTTAGAAATCGACATTAACGAATTTTATCTTAAAGTTGCTCCTTTAGAACGAACTGAAATATTAAAATTATGCTTCTATCACACAACCAGAGAACTTAAACCAGAGTATCTTATTAAATTAGTGGCATATAAAATAGCATCAGTATACTTTGAAAATCTTGCTAATGCATCAATAACTACAGCAGCAAGCAGTCCTTTTGCAAAGGTTAAGATAGGTGATATCAGTGTTGAGAACGGCTCATCTTCGACAGCAGGGACAAGTGTGACAGCTATAGTTGATTTAGCAAATAAAATGTCAGCCAAGTATAAGTTTTTAATGACTAACTTTAAAACTGGATTTATCAGGGTGAACTGATGATAGCTGATTTAGGTGCAGTAATAGCATCATATTCATCACAATTTACTAAAACTACAGTAAATAAATTCACATACTCTGGTATAACCTATGATGATACATCCACATCATCTACTGTAAATGGTTTAATGATACCAATAACCACAGAAGATAGAGAAGAGTTAATAGCACTTGGGCACTCACCCATCGGTAAGCAGTCGTTCTATACTTCTGGTTCCGAAGATTTGTTAACTGAAAATGATATTATTGTAGATTCAAATGGTGCTGAATGGGTTACTTTAGCTGATGGCGGTAAGCTTATTGATTGGCGAGAACATGGTAACTATGTTAAATATATATTAACTCGTAAAATTCTACCGGATGGCTAAATGTCTGAAATTGATGATGTGTTTAATTCCCTGATAAAGGAAACTGAAGATCTTATTAATAATATAGGTCAAACTTTTTTACATCAGGCAACCATCGATGTCACTGAAGCATGGGCTAATGAAATAATAGATATGCTATTAACTCGTAATATTTCTCCTCCGTTGAGCGAAAAGACAATCAAACGTAGAACATCCAGACAAGAAAGTATCCTTGGTCCTGATTACCCTCTATTAGAAACTGGTGAATGGATTACTTATATTGAATTTAGACTTACTCAGCATAAAACCTATGATACACTTGAAGTGGGCGTATTCGATGAGTCTACTAAAATAGGACACTCCGGTAGTGTAACTCCAGCATATGTTGCTAAAGTTAATGAGTACGGTGACGATGAATTAATACCCTCCAGAGCTTTGTTTGCAACTAGCGAACTAACAATGGATTCTACCATAGATGTTATCATAAAAGATGCGTGGGATAAAATACAGAGTACCACAATAACTGCCAGTACAGTTGTACCAATTGAATCTCGTACAGGTAGAATAGTTATATCAGGTTCAGATTTTGAATTTAGGTGGGACACATAATGTTAAATTTAGATGTTAAAAAACTGCTATTAAGAGAAATTCCGTCCACACTAGCTATAGATGGGCACAGCTTTACTATTTTAAGAACATTTGGGTCTACACCATTAAACAGTTTAACTTTACCTACAGTGAATTTAAAAGTTATAGGTGAAGGTACTCCATTCTATAGGTCTTTCGATGACGGACACATATTTAATAATACTCTAAATATATATCAAAATACGTATACATGTACATTAAGATACACTGTTGCTGCTACAGATAAAGTGATTTCCGCATCCCAATCTATAAAATATTTAAATGGTGTCAACAGTTATGTACTGGCAGGAGTGCCAGTCAAAGATATAGTTAGTATACCAACATTTGTTAAAGATGTTGATTATAAGTTAAACAATGATAGAGATGAAATAGAATGGATTGGTAATAAACCATCTGCCAATGCTAACTTTACAGTTACATATAATTGGATTAATTCAGGATTATACATCAGTCATCAACTATTAGATTATTTAATGAAAGATGTTCGTGGACGCGTATTTGATTTATTATCCACATATAAAATTAATGTCGTCAAATCTAAAGGTGTTGTGGATATTTCTGACATTTATGCTAATGATGCGTTAAGTGCGTTTTCTTTTGATATTGTTATTACATATCCATTTACATGGACTACTTCTATCTTAAGTGAAGATGCTGTTACAGCTACACAGATTGATCTAGATCTATACGTAAATGAAATCAATGTCGGTACTATTAGTAAATAAATATAATATTTATGGAATGATACAATGGGAGTCGAATTTGTTAATATTAATGTGTCAACTACTGGTCTATATACTACTAGTACCAGAGATTATGGCACTGTAGCAGTTGTTGGCAATGGTGGAACTTCTAATACAACTCCGGTGAAAATTGGGTCGTATAGTGAAGCGACAGCAACGTTTAGTACTACTGCACTAGGTAATGGTGTTAGAGCAGCCCTGCTTAACGGCGCATCCAAAGTATGGGCTGTTGATTGCGGTACACCAACACTTCAGGGTGTAACATCTGCGTTAGAGTCTCTTGAAGGGTATGATATTCAGGTAGTTGCTCTGGCAGGAATTGTTGAAACTGCAGATGATGCATATATTTCAGATGCGTTATGTGATCACGTTTACGCTGCTGCGACAGAACGTGTAGGTGTGTTTCAACTTGGTGCAGAAGAAGATATTACTACAGTTCCAACTGCAATTACTGGTATGTTAACAGCAAATAAGTCTAGAATGTTTGGTATTGCACATAACAGTACATCAGAAGTTGCATGTGCTGTGGCTGGACTGATTTCTAAACTTAAACCTTGGGAAAGTCCTCTGCTTAAAGGAATAACCGGTGTTGTGCAGACTATAGGGTTTACAAATGCTCAGATCGCTGCACTTGAAACTGCTCAGATAAATGTACTGGTTGATCCAATTTACATTACAGGAGAAGGTTATGTACTTGGTTCTGACTTTGTTATGGGATCTCCTACCAGTGGTGTTTCTTTTATAGACACTCGAAGAGTAATTGATGACATCGCGTATAAGCTTAAAGCCGGTTTAACAGATCCAAATATTATCGGAGAAGTTAGAATTAATAAAACTGGTCTTGCCACTCTTATTAATAGGCTATCTGGTATTTTACAGACATGTGTTAATGTTGGTGAAATTGAAGATTATAATATAACTTTACCAGTGCTGAATGCGCTGTCTAAAGATGAATCATCTAGATCAACTGCTGAAGCTCTTCTAATAACTACGGCTAGAACAAGCAGAGCTATTAGTGGTACTGTACAGATTAGCTATGCTGGTGTACTGCACACAATTAATCTTGATGTTAACATTGTAGCTTAAGGTGATTTAAATGACTGCAGAAGATATGAATTGGAATAGCAGACTCTGTGTTTCGTACAAACCAGCCGGTGGAGCTTCATCTATAGTGCATCCTATTAATAATATGGAACTTAATGAAGAAGATACTGTAGATATTATGGACTCTATTGATGCACATAATCTTGGTTACTCTTTTGGAAACCCAAGGTATTCGTTTAGTTTTGAAGTGAAAGCTGTCAATATGAAAGTATTTAGACAGATCTATAGTTCATTTAGGAAAAGAACCAGATTCTCTGTAGGAATGGGTGTTGTAACTGGATTAAGTGACGATTGGTATCTTGACTCAGTTGAAATAACTAATTGTATGATTACTAACGTATCACAGACAGTTGATAACACTGGCGGAGTACCTACCCTTAAATACCAGGCAGTAGCTCTCGACGTTTCCGTGTCAAATGATGGAACTGTTTTGACCACAAACCACACTGGTGGTGGATCTGGTAGTTTAACTTAAGTGGATTTTCCACTTATATTTTTATTTATTAAGTGATAAACATGGCTAAATCAACTAGAAAAAATTATTTTAATATACACTCTTTAATCGCAAAAGGCATTAACGATGTAAGAAAATATCAACTTCCTGTAGGAGAAGTACTATATCGTCCAATTTCACAATTAGAGGCAGAGGAAGCTCAGGCTATAATGATTGGTTCTATCAATGACATACCAACACGTGAGTACCTTTTTTCGTTGGCTGAGAAAAATGAACTAGATAAAGCTAATGAAGTACTTGATCAGGAAGAGAATGCATCACAGTTTCCTCCAGAAGTGAATTTAGCTGAATTGTATAAAGCGATGATAAATCATGCGATTCATGTGTGCTATCTAGCTATGATTGATTTCACAGACGATTTTAATGAAAATGATCTTAAAAAATTAGATGGTATTCGTGAATTTGCTGATGAAATTATGAAAATTTCAGGTCAAGATAAGGAGACTCTTGAAGAAGTAGAATCCTTTCCTGAACAGCCCTGAAGGAACCCAAGTAGCGTTCTTAATAGCACATGAAACTACAGGATATAGATTATCTTCAAACCTTTGTGATCTTACACAAGTTCAAATTCATTGTCATTACTTGATTGCAAAGAAACAGAGTGATATGATTGACGCTATGACAAAAAATAGTCAAACTACAACTAGTTCGTTAAAAATTACCGATAACGATGAACCTGATGTTATTAAAGAAAAGTTAAGCCTTATGAAAGAACGTATGCGAGGGTACTAAATGTCTATAAGTCGTAGTTTGAATTTGTCTATAAAGCTCAATGGATATGCTACTGTTAAAAAGCAACTGCAATCGTTACTTACAGATGCCACTAAATTACAGCAGAAATTAAGTAATATGACTGTTAATTTTAGTGGATCTGAATCCACTCCTAATTTTAATGTTAATAATATCGCAAATGATCTTAAAAATGCGGCAACTGAAACTCAAAAAATTAATAATGATATTGGTAAAAGTTTAATCGTTTCATCTACAAAGGCACTCGCCAATGAAGCAAGTATACTTGAAATCAAACGTAATCAGTTACAGGTTACACGATCTACTGCTATACAATCTGATTATATTTATAGACAGTTTGCTAATTTTAATCCGAAATGGGTGGGTAGTAATCTAGATGATATTGGTACTAAACGTTTAGATAGTAACAATATAAAAAGGATATCAAGTACTCCGCAGAATTTAATGTTGGCAACCGAGTCGAAAGTTCTTGACATGAAGAATAGACAACTCGACGTTGTAAACAGATCTGCTAAGATTTATGAAGATTTGTATAAGAATAGAATAAATTATACTAATAATATATATGAAAATGAGGATGGTAATTTAGAAGATTTAGCTAAAAAATCTAGATCGTTAATTCAAACCGGATTCGGACTTCATATAGTTCAAATATATTTAGCCCCTATTTTATATGCGTTAGAAAAACTAACGTCTAAAATGATTTCCACTTATGCTGAATTTGATAAGCTATATACCGACTATATGGTAAAATCAGAAGAGTATGGTGAATGGCTTAATAAATCAGACTTTTATTCTTCTTCGGTTGGGCAGACATATGGTATATTAGACGCCGCATCTGCAGCTGAACGTTTCGCAGCATCAGGTGTTGATGTAGCTAAAAGTCAACAGGCACTCACGTCTGTGATGCAAGTTGCTACTATTGCTCAGATGGATTATGATGAAGCCGCCAATGGTGTAATCAGAACCATGCAGGCAATGCATATGAACGTCGAAGACGTTACTATTATTACAGATGCTTTAATTAATTCAGCTAACGCATCAACTGCAGAATTAGACGACTTAGTTCAGTGGTTTGAATATGCAGCGTCGAGTGCATTCCAAGCAGGACTTGATGTTAAACAATTGTCTGCATATCTTGGTATACTAGCATCTACAGGTACTCCGAATACTGGTGCAGCCATGCGTCAGTTGTTCTTGCAGTTATCTAAAGAAGACATTCAATCTAAGATGAAAGATCAATTTTCATGGATAAATGATGAAAGTTTTGCTAATGTAGATCAATTGATTCTTGATATGAGAGATTACGTTAGATCTCAAGATGATCAGAAAGCTGCAACATTAGAGATTACTCGACTGCTTGGTGGTAAAGCAAATGCACAACAGGCATTAAACAACTTGCTTATGTCAGAACCTGAACTATGGAATCAGGTTACTAATGCTGTTAATGCTACCGGATCTACTCAGGATCTTTATAATAAAATTACAGATAATACAGCGGATTCAATTCAAAGAATTAAGGTTAACTTTGATATCTGGATGGCACAGCTAGGTGAAGTTGTAGGTCCAGGTATAAAGTTTGTAGCTGATGCTTTTACTGCACTTACTACAGCATTTATAGCGTTACCATCATGGATTAAAAAGATTATAGGTGCAGCTATAATTCTAGCAACTGTGTTTGCAGCCGTCACATTTACAATTATAGGTGCAGTCGGTGCTATTGCTATCATTACTGGAACTCTGATACAGCTACAGTTACATCAGGGACTTATTATACTTGCTACTAAAGGTTGGCGTAATGCACTTAAAGAATTGGCAATGGAATTATATGGTATAGTTTTTGCTGGTAAATCTTATAATACAACATTACAAGCAACTACAGTAAATTCCACTGCAGCAGCAACTGCAACTAAATCATTAACTTTGTCTAAGATTAATCTTAGATCTGTAATGATGGGTATAACTGGTGCAATGATAGGTTATACTATGTCAGCATCGGCTATGCAGAAGCAGATGTTTTCAGAAGCATATGTAATTGGACATTTAACAGCACTATGGCTTGCATACAGTGCGGCTAAAGCTGCTGCTGTATTAGGACCAGTGGCATCTGGAGTTGCTGCATTAGGAGCTTTTGGAGCTTACGAAGCTATAATGTATAATCAGATTGAAACCATGAAGCGTGATGCTAGATTAACTGATATGGCTAATCAGATTGGTACAGGTAGTACTGTTAATAAAAATTATTACATTAATATGGATAATGCAACTATTAGCAGTGAAGGCACTGGATTAGAAGACTTTATAAGTGCGTTTGAGGTTGATGACATTGAGTAATAACTACTCTACTATTTATTATAAAAATTTAGATGGTAAAGCAAAAACACTTGTGTTACCAACTATTCAATCTTTATCTATTCCAGACAATACTGCTATACCATGTAAACCTACTATCACAGGTGAATTTAGAAATCAATATGTAATTAGAAATGCATTAAAAGTTACATTTACTGCGTGGTTAGAAAATGGTAAATTTGGTGAAGAAACTTTAGATGTTAGTGAATCAATCGATCAGTTAGAATATCTAAAAAAGAATCGTATTAAATTTAATTTATCAACTACACAGGAAGCTGAGGAGTCTAGATTCTTAGCTGATCTTGTGATAGAAAATATAAGTTACTCAAGGGAAGCTGCACGTAGAGATAGAGTTGTAGCTGTTGTTAATTGTGTCCAGGTAAAATTAATTGACTTAACTTGGAAGCTTGCAAGTTCAATTGAAATATTTGGTAAAGAAATATTTACTAACGCAGAAGAAGCAGCTAAAACAACAAATATGAATTTTGTAGCAGGAGTAACTGATACTGATTTTGAGTTATCTAATAATGCTATTAGTGCATTGTTTACTAGACTTGGTGATATATCTGGATATAAAGATATGCCTGTTAATAGGCATATAAGAAATTCTATTGAGGATGCAGTTCCACTTAATGAAGATAGTTATTATTATAAGCTAGGTACCCCAATAGATATGTCAGCAGGTACTCGTGCATATAATTGTGAGTGTTCGTTTAAATCTAGATATGGAGCTGGTTCAGATGAACCAGATTACACAGTAAGTTTAGGAACTTTTGTTGTCAATATCACACAAAAGAGTGTAGATCTTGTTGATAATTTTCCTATAAAGTTGTATTTAGATGACAATGTTGTAGCTGATATATATAACTTCATGTTAATTTCTCGTGCAAATAGTAGAGATGTACAGCGCATTAAGAATTCATCACCAACCTGTTCATACCCATATGATTTTGCAGACACATATCCAGATTTTACAGTTTCTAAATCATTTGATTATATAGCTGGTAATGGTGAATTAATAGAGTATTTATATAAATGCTATAATAATCATAAATTTTCTAGTGACGATAATGCGTTAACTACAGGGTCTGTCATATTAAAAAATGGATATGTATATACATATAAGATCTCGGATAGATATGAATATACCGTATCATATGGTTCATTTAGTAAACAATTAATACCAGATGGTGCACTTAAAATTGACACGTTTGAGTTGACTACACAAAATAGTGGATTTACCGCAGCCGTATCTAATGAATCCTACCAGGATATATGGAATAATTTGTTTTCATCAAATTATAAAATTTACTTAGTAACAGTTACATTAGGTGCAATGTTACAATTATATCTTTTCTCCCCAACATTATTTAACCAAAATAAAATAAATTCAAGCGTCTGATGTGATACAATGGTTGATCTTGATTTTTGTAAATTAGAAGTAACTATCATCCATTCACTTCAAACATTTTCATCAATGGTAGATAAATTCCATAATGTTAAAGAGATTACTAAATATTTTGACTTATATAACAGTTCATCCACTGATTTGTTAACATATTTTAGAGATGATATGCGTTTAGGTAATGATGCTGATCTCGTAATTAAATTACAATTTGACAATACTCAGCTAAATTGTGAACTTAAAATTATTGATAGTACTGAAGATGCCAGTGATAATTTTGTATTTAAGGTATGGAATTTACCAAACAATACAGTATTATTTTCTGGTGATTATTTGCTTTTTAAATTCTATTGGGAATCTGATCCAGAGCATTACACATCATATCATGGTGTTATAAAGGATATAAAAGCTAAAAGATCCAGTGCCGATTTACTTATTACAGCTAAAGGTGAAGTCGTTAATCAAAATATTTTGTATAACTGGTCTATATATGAAAAGTATCCTAAACTTCATTTTTATTCTGATGTAAAGGATTTTATTGAAAATGAATTGAATTTTAATTTTGTACCTATGGTAACAGGATTTAATAACGATACTGTGCTGCCTACACCTATATTTACAAGAGGCAAAAGTGTTGGTATTATATTAGAAGAAGTTTGCAAACAGATTACCGATAGTGTGTCTAAAGATGATCCATGTCATTGGAAATTTATAAATGGTCAAACTATATTATTATATAAAGATTCAGATTTAGGAGGACGAATTTTAAACGAATATTTTAAAATTGCTGTACCTTCTATAAAGTATAATGATTTATTAGAATACACGCCAAACGATACAGGATACATAGTTAATACATTCGGCATTCCTACTTTAGTTTCTGGTATAGTCTTTCACATAAATGCAGATGAAGTTCCTAGTTATCTTGAAGCTGAATCGGCATATTATACTGCTAACGAAATTGAGCATAATATTACATTATCCAGTGGATATATTATGAAAATTTATGCTACGAAAACACAGTGATATATATGGAAAAAAGATCTAAAGAAACTATGTATACTAAAGGGGTAGCCCTAATTGAATCTCGTATTAGACGAGTGTTTAATAGGGATTTCTTTTCTATTTATGACGGTATAGTTGAAGGTATAGACCTTGACAATGGATTATTGACCGTTAGAATACCAGATTTGAACGACGCGTCGTTTGAAAATTGCAAAATTATGTTACCATGTTCATCTGAATCGTCTATCATTTATCCAAATTTTAAAATAAATTCTACTGTTATCGTAGGATTTAAACAATTTAATTTAGGGCAACCTATTGTTTTAGGAGCAGCCTTAACACAACCGTTATCAATACCTATGGATTTAAATACAGTAGGACTTGTAGATGGTGATTGTAAGATAACATTAAATAACAATGAAATTACAATTACTAACGGGACTTCTACACTAATTATCAGTGATTCCGGTATAACTATGACAGGACCGTTCATTTCAGCCAATGGCGAAGATCTATCTGAAGATGAAACCGGAGATGATTAATTGACATACGGTAAAACTATATTATTAAATGATATGTTTGATTTTACATTTGATCCTAATAGAAATACATTAGCACTTGTATCAGGTGAAGATAATGTTGTTCAAGCTATTAAACTTATATTAAAAGTAATGCTTGGTGAAATTCGTACATTTCCTACTTTTGGTATTGATATACCACAACTATTAGATAAAAATATATCTGACGATAATATTAAACACGCAATTAGTAACGCTATTATACGAGATCCTAGAATAAAATCAATTGATCAAATAACACTTGAACGAATCAATAGAACGTTAAACATTAGTATGCAGGTAACATCGTATAGTGGAGCTATTTTAGATTTTAGAGATTCTTTATCGTGGTGATTTTATGGCAAGATATGGTGTTACAGATACAGGTTTTAAAAAGAAACCTTATTCAGTTGTTATAGATAGTTCACATAATAACGCTAAACGTATGTTTGGATCAGACCTGGATTTAACACCAGGATCTCCAGTAAAAATATTAATAGATTTATTTGCAATAGAAATAGTAGGATTATGGTCACAGTTAGAAGCCACTTATAATTCAGCTTTTTTAAATACTGCTACAGGATATGCATTAGACAATCTTGGTCAATTAGTTGGAGCTATTCGTACACCGAGTACATATGCTACAGGTGAGGTAACTTTTTTTAGAACCACTGCTTTAACATCTTCAAATCCAAGAATAGTGCCAAAGGGTACTAAGATAGCTACATCAGAGATTAGACCTAAAGAATATATTACAAGCAATTCAGTGTATTTTCAGCCAGCTATAACTGCAGAAGAACACGTAGTGGATGATCCTATATACTCGTTTGATGCAGTTAATGTTATTCACTCTATACAAGCATTGTATGATAATAACAACACAAATTATCTTAATAGTGCTACATTTAGTGGACGTACAGTTACATTTACTGAACAAATCGATGCAGGTACAATTTTATATATCAGTTATAAACCACTCAGTATAACTGCGCCTGTCATAGCACTTGAACCTGGCGCAGATTCTAATGTCGCTGCTAACACAATAACTGTATTGGATACACCTATTGATTTTGTCACATATATTTCAAATGAAAATGGTATTGATTCGGGGTCAGATGTAGAATCAGATTCACATTTTAGAAATAAAATTATTGGTGCAACTCAATCTATAGGTAAAGCTACTACTAACGCTTTAAAATATTATATAGGTAATGTTACTGGTGTAAAGAACGTTATTATAGAAGATCCTCTACGTGTAAATGCAGTGGCTGAGATAAGTGGTAACGGTACATTATCGTTCTATATTCCATATGCACCAATATATAATATATCCAGTATAATTGGATCTATCAATGGAATTTATACTATAGATAGCTTTGATGCACAGTCTGGGGAAGTTACAGTAACAGTTGAAACAAACGTGGCTGAAACGCTTGTTGTAACTTATTTATATACAGTGCCTGGTAAAATTAAAATCTACGTTGAAGGCGGGGAAACTGGTAATGAACTTACAGAAGATACTATAGTTTATGCAATAGAATCTACACGAGCTGCAGGTATTCAAGCAGTAGGGTATGATACAGATGACTCATCTGCATATGGTAGTCCTTCAGCGCCGTTCTCATGGTTTTATAGACCGAATAATGCAGCTATAGATATTGCAATGACTGTGTACTTCGATTCAAGCAGTCCATTAAGTGATTCTGAGAAAGAAGTTATTCTCATAGAAGTTCAGGATTATATTACTGATTATATTAACGATCTAACTTTGCAGGATAAAATTTATAAAAATAAAATATTACAGCTTGCAATAGGCTCTCATAACGATATCGTGGATGCCCAGATAACTAACTGGAAAATGAATGATATTGATATGAACATTTTAAGTTCATATATCCAGGGTGGTAATATGGAGGTACTCGTTGCTCGCAACATTGTATTACAGCGTGCGGTGGGATGATCTTGGCAGCTACTCACGTTTGGGATTGTAAAAACGATTGGGATTATTGCACACTAACTGGTTGTAAAATTATCAATAACACTGTAATGCTTGACAATGCAATTACAGGATCTATACTATCAGATATACGAGATTCGACTTCTCGTATACACGATTATGGTGAAATTATACCAATAATCAACATTCCTACAGGGAGCAGTGCCCTCTTATATATTCGTTCAGGTTGGTATGAAGAATACACAGAAGATACATGGACTGATTGGAAGCTTATTAATGAGCCTGAACAACGAATAGAGTATACTCTATCTTTAACAACGTCAAGAATTGTTGCAGATTACGATATAAAATCGTTAACAAATATTTACTACGGTACTGATTATGCATTCCATACGCTTGCTACAAATTTAAGAGACATCTATTTGAGTACACTTGATAACGTTGACCCTGAAGATGAGAGGTACTCGTCGCTGTGGTCTGGTGTAGTTGACGATGCTGTTGTAGATTTTGCTAAAACTGATAATGATGGTGAAGCTTTAACAATATACGCACAAGATGCTGCTACAGTTAATAATGTTATAGTTCTAAAGAATCCACTACCTGATAATAATGTTGTCACTATTATTAAATATATTTCAAGGTATTTTGTATATTCTGGTCATAAGAATAGATATTTTCAATTTAAAATAGATTTAGAAGTAGATCCAGTTTATTTACGAACAGTTACAAATGCTGATTTTTGTACAAGTGATGGAGAATTAATTAATCTTGGTGAAGTTGGACCCACTGTAACTTCTATTATAGCTAATTATAGATTAGATTTTCAACACGAAATGCAGAATATGTTCCCTAGAATTTTCAGGAGATTATAAATGACCGGTACTAATTATCAAAAAGTTTTAAACATTATAACTCCAGAACTAGATGAACTGTATACAGCTATTACAGATGTTAAAAAAGCTATACATGTGTATACAGCTAGAGGAATGTCGTTAGATAATATCGGTGTATTATTAGATTTCGAACGATCAATTAACGAGACTGATGAATCATATAGAAATGGATTGATTAACACTATTAACATTAACACTATAGCAGGTACAAAAACTGCTATTCGTCAATTGCTATCTAATTACTTACGTATAGAAGAATCAGAAGTAATTGTTCGTGAAACTGTACCTAATTATATTATTGTACAGCTACCACCTGAATTTGAGATATACGATCTCGATATAAAAGATATTATATATAGATCAGTATCTGCAGGAGTTTATGTTGGAATTTATTATTCAGGTACTTATTGGGACGATGCTAATTGGGATAGTGCAGATTCAGAATGGAGTTAATTACTTATGACGACAACAATTAATGCAAATACATTTATTGGACCAAATCAAGGTTCAGCCGAAGGATATATACCAGATACAACAATTGAATCTGCTAAAGTGGATGCTGATTTAAATCAAATTTTAGCAGATTTAGATTCGCATTTAGCTCTTTTACAAGCAGCGTTTACTAAATTAGACCAAATAGATTTAACAGAATTAGGTGCGATTGAAGCTGTTGATGTTGTACCAGTTATTAATGCAAGTGATTTAAAAATAGATGCTAATAATTTAGCAGACAGTGTTGTTTTAGAAGATGAATTAACTGCAACTATTGATGCACATAAGAATACCACCTCATTATCTGCGATGCATCCCGAAACATCTATTAAAGGTACAGAATTAACTTATAGTAACACACCGAGTGCCCTATTAACAAATTGTACAAATCTTTTAGATGAACTTAAAAATCTTAGATATCAGATACATAGAATAAATGGTAAGACCAACTGGTCTGATACACCAGATGCGTCTATTACATCGTTGCAAACTTCGCTTAATAATTTTATAAATGCGTATAATATACATGTTAATAATGATAACCGACATGTGTCGTCTAATCAGAGAGCTGCTATGGATGCGTCACCCACAGCATCTGCTATTAATAGATTTGCCACATTAAGCGATGTAACTGGACTTGGCGCAGGTGATATGACTAAAGCTGTGTACGATTCTAATAACGACGGAGTAGTTGACAAAGCGTATGCTATAATGTCAGGCACTACTCAGAAAACTTGGTCTAGTATTTTAAGTCAAATTGCATCAAATATAGCAACACATGCAGATAATGCCTCAGCACATCATACTCGATACACAAATGCAGAAGCTATAGGTGCTATTAACACTGATTCTGACCACGATATAACAGCGTACCATTCATACACAAATTTGAGAAATAAACCCGCTGCAGATGCATTTACATCAGCAGAAGTGTCTAATGTTAGAAGTAGTAAACTAGCAAATGGTACTACTCCTTGGGCTGGCGCAGTTACATTAAATGCATCTGGTGTAATTCCACATAATTATTTACCTGTCGAACGATGTTCGGCTTCTTGGAGAGATGCTACTAATAATATAGCTACACAAGCTTATTTTTCACCATCAAATCCAGGTTCTGTATGGAATTCGTTTACCGGACCAGCTATGTTATACGGTGGTGCAGGTTACGTTACAACTGAGTATGGGTATTTACAATATTCTACGAATAATGGTGGTACGTGGAATACGTGTTTGACCAGTCCACCAATGATGCGTGCACCCTCATCACATGGAAGTAATATACGTGTTTGGACATGCCCGCTTATGTATATACCAGCAGGAGTAGTATTTATTATTCGAGCAGGCAGCACATTTGGTCCAGGTTCAAGTCAAGATACATATGGCGGTGGATACCATATCAGATATAGAATGTTTTAATCGGTGATGTATATGGCATATGATAAAAAAACTTGGGCTACTCGTGAAACTATAAACACCAGTGAATTAAACCATATGGAGCAGGGTATTGAAGATGCACATACAGCATTAGATGAAATACAGGCTGCAGTAGAATCGATACCAGATATGTTTGCATATATGCAAACTGTAACATATGATCCAGATGAAGATGGTAAAGTAGATTCTGCAGAAATTGCAGATACTCTGGCTAATGGAGAATCGCCTAAAAGTTATGCCAACATATCGTCTGAAATTGACGCTGATATAACCACACATGCTTCAAACGCATCAGCACACCATGCTAAGTATACAGATGCAGAGGCACTCGCTGCTGTTAATGGTGATGCTACACATGGCAGTTCAGCTTCACATAACTATAGGACAGACGAGGAAATTATGGATGTCTGTTCAAGTATGCTGACTGCAGGTTCTAATGTTACTTTAACTTATGATGATAATGCTAATACACTTACAGTAGCAGCTATTGGGTTAACACCTGAACAGCAGTCTAAGTTATATGGTATTGAAGAAGGTGCTACTGCAGATCTTACAGCTGAAGAAATTGTAGCACTTATAAATGCAAGTGAATTTACTATAGATGCTGATAATATTGATATTTCTGGATCAGGTCTTACTCCAGACCAGCTCGCTAAATTAACCGGAATTGAAGAAGGTGCTACTGCAGATCTTACAGCTGAAGAAATTGTAGCTTTAATTAATGCATCTTCAGAAGTTATAGATTCTAATAATCTTAATCAGTCAGGTTTGTCTACAGTATTAGAACGTGGATTTGTAGGTGAAGTTGTAGTAGGCGATTCACTACGTATATATAACCCAAGAGCAGGTACAATTTTATCTGCTACTGTGATTTCTAGTACAAAACCATCTGGCGAATCGCTTATGGTAGATATTAGAAAGAATGGTACTGCTACAACCAACTCAATTTTCACAGCCGACACACCTATGATCCTAGGCACGAATACCTCTCTTACAAATGGTGTATATGTTACTAATGGCATTTTAGATGCTGCACAAGTATCTTTAGCACCTGGAGATGTACTCAGAGCATATGTCACACAAACTGGAAATACAGCAGATGTTTCTGTCTGTTTGGAGGTATTATATTAATGCCTCTTCCATACTATATTGAAAACACTACAACATTATGGATAAAGGATAACATTGCACCATTTGGAACTAATATATATACTGTACAAAAAGTAAGTGGGTATTCACCAAACGATTTAGCTGTTTTTGATTTTATTGATAATTTTAATGATCAAACCATCGATCCAAACAAATGGTTTACAGATGGTATTGGTGTAATAGAAGAAACTGCTGGCGGATATGCTCACGTAGTTTCGCTATTAGCTAACAAATATCCAAGATTTGTGTCAGCAATTCCACTATATATAAGAAACTATATGGTTGAATATGATGTACAAATTAGCGGAGCATCTAGTGAAGCTTGCAGAATGGGGTACACGTCGCATTATATAGATGGTAGTGAATTAGCTAATTGGTTTTTATATTGGGATAGCAGCAAATATCTTAGATTTTGGACTAGAATAAATGGTGCTTGGGCACTCAGGTGGTCTTATACAACTCCTATATCCATTGATACCTGGTATAAAATGAGGATTATCGAAACTCATGCAGGTGTTAAAGTTCAGTTACTTAATTCATCATCTACGCTGTTAGCTGAATCTGGATTTTTTCGATATGATTACAAAGCACAAAATTCTATATATTTTGGACAAAGATCGTTTCGAGATGCTGGATATTGGGATAATTTCAAAATTAGAAGATATGCTGAAATAGAGCCTACTGTAGTTGTAACGACTGAAACTATGGTTGGTAATGCCGAATTAGTTGCAACTGATGGTGTTATACTTCAAACAAGTGGTAGTGAAACCTTAGTAACACAGGATGCTGGTGAGTCATCTACTATATATAAAGTGGTAGTTAAAAATAATACATGCGAAGAATTAAGAGATTATCAGATTCAAATTCCTGCATCTAGTTTAGGTACATTAACCGCAACCACTAGCTTAAACATAAATACTGTTTATAAATCACCATTAAAAAGTAATTATTATAATATACTATATAACTGCACGTTAAATATTCCAGATATGACTAGAGATATTACAGATCAACACACATTAACTACATATAATACTTTAAAAACTGTTGATAGATTTAATGGATCTAATAATAGTACATTATTCGATGGTATTAATTCTCGTGGCGTGTTAACCAATGCTACAGATTTGAATTTATTTAATTCTGATACATTTACATTACATTGTTGGCTTAGACAGATTGGAAATTATCCTTCTACGTGGGTAGTATTACTTAGTGATGCAACCGGAGCAACTGCTAATAGATGGTATTTCAGAATTGTTGCTAATGAAGTTAGCTTATATGTACAAGATGCTGACTCTAATATTACATTAGGCGGATCATATAGTCCTACTACAATAAACGATGGACAATGGCATCTGGTTACAATTGTTAGAAACGATGCTAATTTATTAATTTATAAAGATGGCGTGTATGTTAGAACGTTTGCACTTACTGGTATAACTAATTTTAGTAGTTCGAATAATATTAATATTGGTTGTTCTGTAACTAATGGTATATATGAAAGATTCTTTAACGGTGAGTATGGAGAAATAACTTTACACAGTACTGCTTTTTCAGATGTACAGGTTTCTAATTATTATACATTGTCTAAATATAAATATATTGAAAACACATCACATCTTATAAAGTTTTAATGAGGTATTATGACAACTTATACTTTACCATATACGGGCGAGCAGATCTCAACTAGATTAGCCGCAGTAACTAATCACGATCACACTCTTTCAGATATTACTGACATAGTGTTGCCAGGATCGGCATCTGTCTACTTGAATGGAAACGGAGCATGGACGACTCCTACGGCTTCAGGAAGCGTGTTCAAGCCTGGAATTTATATCGGGAGAACCGGAAGCGGAGCAGATTACATTTGCGACGGTGACCGGGACGAGGTGCAGTTTAATCAGGCTCTTGCTGCCGCAGTGAGCGGCACGACGATCTATGTGCTACCAGGGCATTATTATATCGCGGCTAGAATATTTCAGCAGTACAAGTCCCTCAATATAATCGGAATCGGGGACGTTACGATTACAAAACAGGTAGCACCTGGATCAGCGAATGGAATATACCTAGAGGGGCGAATAATCGCAACAAATCTCACGGTAAGCACCGCAGCAAAAGGTGCGAGTGTAATAACCGTATCGAGTGGGGCACTTATACACCCCGGTGACATAATAAAAATATGGAAAGCGGTTCAGTGGTGTCCGGCTGACTATCCAGACCAGTACACCGGTGAAATGTATTGCGTTAAAAGTGTTAGCGGGAACGATGTCGCCCTGACAGAGAACTTGATCAGAGAGTATAATTCTTCTGACACCGTAAAGATAAATGTTTATCGCCCTATTGAAGTACACATCGAAAATATAAAAATCCAAGATTATGATTCAGCCGAGATCCATGAGGGCATTTCCCTGAGATACTGCATAAACAGTTCTGTTTCTGACTGTTGGGTAAAGGATTCGGGGCTGGCTGGAATTTCGTTTTACTCTTCGTATAATGTGAAGTTGTATAATAATAAAGTATATAATAATATACTGCCGGGGAGTGGGTACGGTATTGGTTTGTGGTCTGGTATAGCACATGCCGAAGTGTTCTCAAATCATCTTGAAAACAGTAGGCACTGTATTACCTGCAATACTGATGAGCGGAATTCGTTACTCAGGGGCATTAACATCCATCACAATACCATGATCCCGTCCCCAACGAATGACTCTTCTTTCGCGGTGGACACTCACAATCAGGTAATAGATATCCGTGTGGAAAACAACAATATAATAATTCCAGAAGGCGCGCATGGTGGTTTCTGGGATGGCTCATATAATTCAGTGTTCTGCGACAATACTATCTCAGGCGGTTTCGTATCTCATTATGCCGCTGCAATCGAGCGTAGGGGGTCAGTGGATGGTGGTATGCACGTTATCAAGAATAATTATATGGAGGGTGGTAATGCTGCCTATTTTTACAGAGCTGGATATTTTGCAAATGATGAGAATCTGGTGTTTATTGGGAACACGGTAAACGGTTGCAATTACGGAATATCATTTATAGACGATGCGTACAGGTCAGAGGCGTTCAAATCTTTGATTATTCAGAAAAACCAGTTTAAAGCCGTGAATAGCAATGCAATTGCACTTATCCTGAACGGTGACGGGAGTGATATTATAATTCAGGATAATTACATCAACGGTACAAAATACGATGCAATCACCATCAATGCTACAAATAACACAGTATCCACCGGAGATAATACCCACGTTGCATCCACGCAGACACCGGACACAGTAACAATTTCTGGAAATACGATTGTCAATCCGAACACGGCAAATTCAACATATACAGGCATCCTGATCACAGATATATCGAACGCGCTACTGGAAAATAATTTTGTCAATGACATGAATGGGTATGGCGGTTCTGCGATAAAGACCGCCGGGACCAGTAATTATAATGTTCTAATTGGAAATGTAGCAAAAGGGATGACAGGTACGAAATTCTCCTTGACCGGCGCAAATAATTTCCCTGCTACTGCAAACGTTGAAACGTTGAATCATTCATTTTAAAGTGCATACACCACAGTGATACTATGACACTGACAACCAGTGAATCACATTACATCACAACAAACATAGGCGAAATTATTGATACAATGGATGCTACAATTGATCCAAACATAGTTGATGTAAT
>Ga0265294_10000824_pt1 | contig 42201 bp, 35 predicted proteins | sample MunlanPumphouse3_FD_192504 | JGI IMG/M metagenome (GOLD analysis project Ga0265294, IMG submission 192504) | Groundwater microbial communities from a municipal landfill in Southern Ontario, Canada - Pumphouse #3 | ecosystem: Environmental > Aquatic > Deep subsurface > Groundwater | place... | reverse complement strand
CATCGCGTTCGTCGGGTATGTCATGCTGATTCAAGCAATCCCGATGGTGAGACAAGGATTGAGTCATACCTACACCATCATTCAAATCCCATCATTTTTCGTATTGGTCAATATTCCTATTTCCGCTGGATTGATGGTGTTCCATACGATATTGGCGGTAGTGAGAAAAGATTACATAAACGAATACGCTTTACAGAAAGCGTCACTTTTGTAAGGAGAAATTGGAATGGCGATAATACTCTTAGGTGTATTCTTTTTAGCGATGCTTATCAACATCCCAATCGCTTTCTGTTTGGGATTAGGTGTCTTTGTCGCGATGACCATAACGACAGGACTCCCGACATCAATCATTTCGTTGAAAATGAATTCGATGTTGAACAATTTCTCTCTGCTGGCGATTCCGCTCTATATCCTGGCCGGACAAATCATGAACCGTTCCGGGATCTCTGGGCGTTTGCTTACCCTGGCAAAAGCGCTTGTCGGGCGAATCCACGGTGGCATAGCAATGGCCAACGTGTTGGATTCATTGTTCTTCGGGGGTATCTCAGGCTCCTCCCTGGCCGATGTTTCATCTATCGGGGCAATGATTATTCCTGAAATGAAAAAAGATGGTTATGATGTGAACTTTACCGGAGCTCTGACTGCAGCGACAGCAACCCTTAGCGGAATCATTCCTCCGAGCATTTCGTTCGTTCTATATGGAACGATTGCCGGCACATCGATCGCCGCTCTTTTCATGGCAGGGATTATTCCAGGACTTTTATTGGCTACAGTTCAAATCATCTACTGTTATGGCTATGCAAGGTACCACCATCATCCGAAAACCGGAATGGTTTCAGGCAGAGAATTTTTGGTGATCCTAAAACAGAGCTTGATACCGTTGGGGATGCCGATCATCATAGTCGGCGGTATTTACGGTGGGGTGTTTACCGCTACCGAAGCCGGTGCCGTTTCGGTGCTCTATGCGATACTGGCAGGAGTTTTCGTGTATAAAAACATCAAGTGGAAAGATTTTTACGAATCATTGATCGAGACTGCCATTATCTCGGCAATCCCAACACTGATCATTTCCTTCTCGGGCGGATTCGCTTTCTTGAGCACATATGCCGACCTGCCATTGAAATTCAGTCAACTCATATCATCTTTAACGACTAATCGAACGATGATACTCATCCTGATCAATGTGATGTTACTCATTATCGGTATGTTTATGGATGGAGCAGCGGTGTATCCGATAGTAGTTCCTATTTTCTTACCGATTCTCGTCGGGATGGGAATATCTCCGATTCAATTCGGAGTAATGATCGTATTCAACCTGTCGATCGGGTTGCTTACGCCACCGGTCGGAGGAGTGCTCTACGCAGTATGCGCAGTCGGGGATCTCAATCCGACAAAAGTTGCCAAGAAGATGATTCCCTTCATTCTGATTGCCATTGGCATATTAATGTTGATCACCTATGTGCCTTGGGTAAGTGAATATGTCCCGAGTCTTCTTAGGAAATAATAAAACAGGAGGATTGTATTTATGAAGGAACTAAGATTAGGCCTCATGAGTCCGGGAACGTGGGGTAAAAACATCATAAAATCCTGTCAGAAATCCGGAGCTGTTGAAATTGTCGCCTGTGCGAGTCGCAGGTATGAAACAGCTTTGAAAGCTTCTGAGGAATTCGGTATAACCGCAGCTAAAAGCTATGAAGAGCTTCTTAAGATGGATATTGATGGGGTGATCATCGCATCTTGTCATGACGAACATTACGCTCGAACTCTTGAAGCAGCGAAAGCCGGCAAGCATGTATTGATAGAGAAACCGATAGCAAACACTATCCAGGAAGCGAAATTGATGGCCCAAGCGTGCGATGATGCCAATGTGGTCTTGTCGGTCGGCCATTCTCAGAGACGCTTGCCAGGACCAAGAACACTCAAGAGATTGTTTGAAAGCGGTGAATACGGATCCGTAGTAAACGCATTAGCATACGTAGGACTTCAGGGAATTGATATGTATGGTCTTGGGCATTGGTTGCTTGATGGCAAGAAAAATCCCGGCGGTTCGCTGTACATGATGGGAGTCCATTTCATCGAAACATTCCAATACCTCATGGGACCGATTGAGAAAGCGACCGGATTCACCGTTACGGGAATGAAGGGAACGACTATTCCCGAAGCTGCCAGCGGCGTGTTCGCTTTCAAGAATAAAAGTTTGGGCTACCTTGGAAGTCACTACATCGCACCATACAACAGCACTGCCAGTTTTTACTGTGAGAAGGCAATCTTCCATATGGAAAAATTCGGCAGGGAGCTGTACATCCAAGATTCGCCATTTCCGACCATAGAACGGAGAACATTTCCCTTGGATCCCAATCCCTATAACGATCCGGTATACGAGGAATTGGAAGAATTCGCCATGTGCATAGAAACCGGTAAGAAACCGGAAACGGGTGCGGCTGAAGCGATACTGGCACTGGCAGGAATCAGGGCGCTCATGATCAGCAGCCAAGAACAACGCACATTGACCCTGGAAGAAATCATTGAAAGGTATTGAAACATGAAACAAAAAGTTGACGGATGCATGTACTGTGACCAAAAAGAAGCGGTTTCAAAACTGATGATTTTGGTTGCTCGGTTAAGGACAGCCAATTTGTATCTGCTTCGAGACCAATCGTTTACAGGCCGATGCGTATTGGCATTACGCGATCACTGCACGGAAGCCGATGAATTGAAACCACAACAAGGATCAGATTTTTTCAGAGATCTTCAGGATGCGGTAGCCGCGATTCGTTCCGTCTGGTCCCCTGCAAAGATTAATTACGCGATTTACGGTGATTTTGTCCCGCACTTCCACATTCATCTGGTGCCGAAGTATGAAGATGGTCCGTTGTGGGGGAAGGCCTTCTCTGCTGAATCAGTGCCACCGGTGTATCTAACAGAAGAGGAATATGAATCAATCTCGCGCAAGTTGCTCTCTGCTTTAGATAGCAATGTGAAGAGGTAACAGTATGGATACAACTATTCTCAACTCACTGCAAACAGCAATCAAGAGAGGTCTTGATTGGCTAGTAGCCCAAGATGCCAAGATAAATGAGATCAAAGATTTTGCTGCCCATTATAAAGCTGCCTACTTATACGCAGTGACTGGAATGTCAGAGCGTTCTAGAAAGTATGCTGAATTATTGGCAACTTCTTATCTGCGCAAGGATGGTGACCTGCGCATGTCCGATGATGTCAAAGGCTGGCAGCATATGCCTGCCAGCCCCCATAACCGCTATATCTATGGCAACGGATGGGCGGTAGCAGGGCTGCAGAAAATTGGAGCGTACGGTGTTGTTGCCAAAGCATTGCCATTCTTGGAGAAATTTCAAGATCCTCTGTCAGGTGGATTTTACTCGCGTTACGATATCAAGCAAAAAAAGATCGACAGGTCAAGAACCGATACTTCATCTACTTGTTCGGGGACCTTGGCCTTATTAGCCTGCGGCAAGTTTGAACAAGCTGTGAAAGGAGCCGACTACCTTGTAAGAATGATGGAGGATCAACCGCAGCGAGATAGATTCTTCTTTACCACATTGGTAAAGGAATCAGGGATCTTTACCGATGTGTTTCACAATGAAGATGCCACGGCTTTTGACAGTCGAAAACATTTTTGCGTGAGCACCGAACATAATGCGCTGTATGAGATGGTGTGGTTCCTTGGAATGCCGATGAAAATCCTTGGCTTGGTGTATGAAGTGACCTCTGATAAAAAATATCTGGATTGTGCTGCCCAGTATTTTAATTTCTTTAACAAACTCAGTAGTGAGCGATGGCAGAATAATTCAGGTACCAAAATCATGTGGGGAACTTCGGAGTTATACCATCAGACCAAGAAAACCGAATACTATGACGCGGCTGTGCGTTATGCCACATGGTTGACCGAAAGCCAGCTGGAAAGCGGCGAATGGGTGCATTCATTGTGGTACAAGTCAATCGAAGAACAACCATTCCAAGCTACATTGGATTTGGTCCAGGAATATGTATCAGAATTCTGCGATACGCTCTATGCAATTTGTCGCTAAGTAGTTAGGAAGAAGGGGAGTGCACCTATGTTGAAGGTTGGAATTATTGGGGCAGGTTTGTATGGTTTGAATCATTTCACAGCATTTGCACAAAGAGCAAAGTATCTTGGTGACATCAAGCTTGTGGGTTTTGCAGAAGTTGATGCTCAACGAAGAGCCGCGATGGAAAAACAGTATGCTGTACCTGCATACGCTGATTATCGCGAGTTAATTGAAAGAGAACATCCTGATGCACTTACTGTCGTGACTCCCGATCATTTGCATTACAACATCGTAATGGATTGTCTAGAAAGAAGAATACCGGTGTTGGTAGAAAAACCATTATCGACTTCACTTGAAGAAGCAAAAGCGATGGCTAAAGCCGCAGACACCTATGAGACATTGCTTCAAGTCGATTTCCATAAACGTTTCGATCCATACCACATCGATCTGAAATTCAGGATTCAAGAAGGTACGTTGGGGAAAATCCAGTATGGGTATTGCTGGATGGAAGACGTGCTTCGGGTTGGAACCGATATGATCGGCAAAAAATCATGGAACAACCAGGGTTCTCCAGGCTGGTTCTTGGCCATCCATATGATCGACCTTTCCTATTGGTTGATGGATTGTCCCAAGCCTGTTTCGGTTTCCGCATTCGGATTCAAGGGCAAGTTGAAGTCGATGGGAATCGATATATACGATTCGATGAAAATCCAAGTTGCCTATGACAATGGCACGGCCATTACCTACGATACCACGGTGGTGTTGCCAAACTCGCATGAATCGGTCGTACGCCAAGGTGTGAAGATGGTCGGTACCGAAGGTTTCATGGAAGTGAACAGCCAATATCGCGGAGCTAGGGGATGCAGTACGAATACGGGTATGGAGACGCCGAATCTTGGCATGACCTTCCGTGATTATGATAAGGATGGCAATTTGATCAAGAAAGGTTATTTTGCAGATTCGATTTATGACTTTGTCGAGAATCTCAAATATTTGCAGAACGGTCACTCCTTGGCAGAACTGAAGGGAAAGTATGCTTCGGGATGGCAAGGGGTTGATTCGGTAAAGGTCGGAGTCGCAATGCATGAATCGGCCATGAAAAACGGTATTACCATTGATATCTCAAACTGGTAAGATAGTATGCATGCCACATAAGCATTCTGGAGGATACAATGTTAACCGTAAGAGGGATTTCGCCGTTTGACAACTCAATCATCGAACTCGATATCAACAGTTCATGCATCGCTAAGAAAACCGTATGTTCAGCCAACGATCAGATTCGGGCATATGTTTCTCCCGGGTTCATCGATATCCAAGTCAATGGATACATGGGGATGGATTACTCCTCGGCTACACTACAACCCGAACATCTTGAATCAATGGTACGCTCGATGGCTGCCACTGGCACGACCCAGCACTGTCCAACCATAGTGACAGCCTCGCAGGACAGAATACTGAGAAACCTAGAATTGATACGAACGACGAGGGATGCGAGTCCGTTACTACAGCACGCCATACCGGGAATTCATGTTGAAGGGCCATACATTTCAGGAGCAGACGGAGCACGCGGAACACACGATGCTGCATTTGTAAGAAATCCGGATCTCAACGAGTTCAAGGAATGGCAGGATGCTGCCAAGGGATTGGTCAAAATCGTAACGCTCGCTCCTGAAACAAAAGGTGCGCTGAGGTTCATCGAAGAGGTTGCGGCAACTGGCGTGGTGGTTGCTATCGGTCATACTCAAGCCAAGCCCGCAGAAATTCTTAAAGCTGTCGAAGCAGGGGCACGCTTGTCCACGCACCTCGGTAACGGTAGTCCTACGATGATCAACCGTTTGCGCAACCACATATGGCCGCAATTGGCGTGTGACAAGCTTGTCGCATCGATCATCACCGATGGCGATCATCTCCCTGCCGAGGTGGTGAAAACCTATACCAGGGCAAAAGGACTTGATCGGCTGGTACTTATCAGTGACGTTGCTCCGCTCGGTGGTTTCAAGAAAGGTCTTTACAAATGGGGGAATGTCGATGTCGAGGTGTTTGATGATGGTCATATAGGATTGCCAGGTACCGAAATCTTGGCAGGTGCTGCCCACATGTTGGATTGGGACATCTTGCATTTCATGAAATACAGTCATGTCACCTTAGCTCAAAGCATACGGTTGTGCACGATTAATGCTGCGAAACTACTCAATCTGAGTTCCGTATCACTGGATTTTGCACAAGGTTCTGTAGCTACTCTGGTGTCTTTCACTTACGATACCCATGATACCGCTTTGCAGATTGAAAAGACCCTCATTGCAGGCCAGGTGGTATTTGAGCACCAATAAAAGGAAGACGGTACCGGCATGGAACAAGAATTCACACGGATAGCTTTCCCGTATACCGATGAACGTATAGCGTATGTGGATGTGCCTACACGCTATTTGCATCAGGTCCATGACCTCCCGAAGGTTAAGCCGCTTGCTAACGTGGACCAAGCTGTCGAAGATGCAATAGCCCATCCCATCGGAACAAAACGCCTGGGGGATGTGGTTAAGGTTGGCGATCGCGTCGCGATTATCGTTGACGACATTACCCGACCGACACCCGCGTATAACATCTTGCCCGCAGTATTAAAAGAACTCGCTTCAGCCCATATCGCAAACGACCAGATAGTTATCGTCATGGCTCTCGGTAGCCACCGTTATATGACCGATGAAGAAATCGACACGAAGATTTCAAAAGAGATCCATGACACATACCGTGTCACTCAATCGCATTTCAACGATCCAGGACAGCTGACGCTTGTCGGAACAAGCGAGGACGGGGTGGATATCTACATCGACAGCGAAGTCGCCCGTGCCGATGTGAAAATCGGTATCGGAAGCATCGTTCCGCATGGAGCGGTAGGGTGGTCCGGTGGCGGAAAGATTATCTATCCTGGCATCGCAGGCGAAAGTACCGTAACGCGATTCCACTATACACACGGATTAACCGAACAAAATCTTACCGGTATCGATGAAACCGTTGTGCGCTCGAGGATGGAACGCTGGGTTGAAGTGGTAGGGCTGCAGTTCATCGTGAATTGCGTGCTTACCCCGTCGGCTGAAGTCTATCATGTGGTAGCAGGCCATTATATTAAGGCACATCGTGCAGGAGTGGCAAAAGCGCAAGAAGCTTATGTCCGGCATTATGATAGGCAAGATGATATCGTAATTTCGATATCATATCCTCATGACCCTGATTTCTGGCAAGCCGGTAAAGGTTTCTATTGTGCCGAATCGTTGGTCAAAGATGGCGGAGCTATCCTTGTAGCCACACCGTGTCCCGAGGGAATCGGACTGCATGCCAGTTACCCCGAACGCATCGGCAGGGACGACAATGTCGAGATCATCAAATCGATTCTCGATGGAACAGGCGAACTTCCCGAAGATCCCATCCCATTGGCTCCGGGGGCAATGATGGCAAAAATCAGGAAGAGAATTAATTTGCACATGGCTTCGCCCGGATTATCTGAACAGTTATTGGAAAAATCTGGTATAATGTGGCATGAATCGGTACGGGGAGGATTGGATTATTTGTTGACTAAATATGACAATCCAAGTATTTCGGTGGTACTTTCGGCTGAAATATGTTTTAAAAAGTCAAAAATTATCGATTAAAAGGATAAAGGTGATTGAGTCTTAAAATAAATTTTTATAGAATCATGAAAAAATGACAAGAGAAAATTGCAAAATTACAAAAGATACTATTTTCCAAATTCTTTTTGATCGGTTGGTATCCGGATACTATCCCATAGGTTTTCGACTTACAGAACAAATGTTCTCATCCGAATTTAACATAAGTCGCACCCCTATACGCGAAGTATTACATCAACTTGCTTCGTTGAGACTTCTCGTTCTCAATCCCAATAAGAGTGCCGAAGTCATCGGACTGTCTTGTGATGATGTCGAAGAGATGTATGATTTACGGATAGTGTTGGAACAGTATGCCCTCGAAGCTGCGATCGTGAACATCAAATTGCAAGAATTGAGCGCACTTAAGTCAAGGATAGAGGCAATTACGTTAGATACAGATTTAGATGTATTGGCAAAAAATGATTATGCATTACATATGTATATCGCAAATTGCAGTGGAAAGCCTCGATTGAAATCAATTCTAGAACAGCTCTTTACTTTGCTTATTAGAAACTCTTCTTTCCCGATTGCAGATAGAATTCAACAGAATCGTGATGAACATCTCCAAATTATTGAAGCCATGTTCAACAGAGATATTGTTTTGGCAAAGGCGAAACTCAAAGAACACCTCGAACACAGCAAAGCGAACGCTGTCGAGTTCATCTTCAGGAAAGTGTGATCAGCACCTTGTGGAATAAAGATAGCGCAGAGGCTCCTACACTGTCAGGGATACTTTGATACAAGTATTTCTATCTTATATCATTGTGATTACAAAGTTTGTGGTTGATATTTCCAATATCTATCGACATTTCATATTGATCAGACTTTCATTACTGCCATGCATCAGGAACTAGCCTGATCGAGATTTATTATTTCCAAACATTGATGTTTTACCTTTTCCTTGACATGCTCCTTTTTGCATCCTATACTCTAGTTGCTAAAGTTAAGTTAGTAAGAGGAGGTACGGATGCATTACATCAGTTTGTCACAAACCGTTAATCCGGCCTACCAACTCATCATTAACCAATCGGCGGTGTTTCACTATCTACGCGAACACGGTCCCACGTATCGCAATCAAATTGCAAATGCGCTAAACATAAGCCTTCCTTCGGTAGCCAGGGCCCTGAAGGCTTTGGTCGAGCGTGATTTTGTCGAGTTGGTTGATTATCGAAGGAATGATCAAGCAAGAACCGTTCCTTATTACCGTATCACGATCAAAGATACGATCATGCTTTCGCTTGATCTCTTGAAAGGTGCCATAGCGGCCCAAGACCTGTCAGGCCTGTTTTCAATCGGATATTTCAAACTGGACAAGGAAAAGAATGTTGTCGAAGATTTGGTTTCGATCATTACCGATTATGTTCACGATAACCTGAAACGACCTCTTTCATCGGTAAAATCAATATGTATCGGTTCTCCTGGGATTGTCGATGTCGACGAGGGGGTAGTGCTTAAAGCAATTTTCCATCCGGGTCTGGAACATGTTCAGCTCAAGAAAGCCTTGTCGGATCATTTTGATTGTTTGGTGTTCATCGATAACGTCGTCAACATTGCCGCTTATGCAAATTATTGGGAATTCAGTAATGAAATCAGCAACATCATATCCTGTGATCTTGGTTTGGAAATCGGTACCGGACTTCTCATAGACGGGCATATCCATCGCGGAGCACATTACATGGCAGGTGAAACAGGGTTCTTTACCGATAATATCGACAACCCGACGATCAATTACAAGCGGACCAGAACCTTTCGGACCATCTGCTGCGAGATGGCGCGGCTGTTGGAGAACAGGGAAGTTGACATCACCGCACTCGATGAAGACTATTGTCTTAAAAAAACAGCCGAACTCTTTGAAAGCGCGTTTCAAGGCAATCCGATTGCAAATCAGATTCTCAACGAGTATATCGACAAGATTATCGTCATGCTGAACAAGGTCGATGTCCTGCTGAATCCGGAACTTATCGTCATCGGCGGTGATATTTGCCAAATGCCACATTCGGAATTGCTCTTTCTGCAGCGCCTTAATGATCGCTATAAGCCGCTCAGGCAGATGCGTCAGGATATCTGCTATTCGAAATACGGCCCCCTGGTTACGCTTTACGGTGCCGGCCAGATGGCCTTGGAACAATATTTCTTTGAAGAATTTCCCTATATGATGGGGAATGGAACATAAAAACACTCCTGTCTGATCAGGAGTATAATGGAGGAACGCTATGAAGAAACGAATCGTATTGCTCACGCTCTGCTTCGTCGTTTTGGCTGGTAGCCTGCTGTTCGCAGCCGGAGCCCAAGAAACTGCCGGTCCGAAAAAGTATGATGTGGCTTTGTCGGTCGTATGGGAAGGAAATACCTACGCAGTGCAAAGTCGTGAAGAATTCTATGCCGAGGTAGAACGCCAGAAGGCTGCCGGTACTATTGGCAACGTCTATTATCTCAATGCCGACAACAGTGCTGAAAAACAGGTTTCCGATCTTGAAGACCTGTATACGCGCAACGTCGATATTCTGATTATCCAACCGGTTAATCCGCCTGCCGTTTCCGACATCATCAAGAAATTCCATGATCGCGGCACTATCGTCATCGCATGCGTATCTCCTCTTGCCACCGATGCATACACGTTGAGCATGATCAGTGATGACAGGGCATTCGGCCGTACCGGAGCTCAGTTCTTAGTGGACAAGCTGGGTGGTAAGGGCAATATCATCGCGCTCGACGGCATGGATGGGATTACCGTCGCGATCGAACGTTGGGCCGGTGCGATGGAAGTATTTTCAAAATACCCCGACATCAAGATCGTAAGCAAAGTCTTCGCAGACTGGGATTATGCGAAGGGCAAATCCGCCACCGAAAACTTGTTGGCTGCATTTCCTAAGATTGACGGCGTATGGAGTTCCGGCGGGGACATGACCCGCGGTGCGATTGAAGCGTTTGTCGAAGCCAAGCGTCCATTAGTCCCGATGATGGGTGAGGATGCCAACGGATTCCTCAAGGCATGGAAGAATGTCAAAGGTCAGGATAACTTTGCCGCGGTCGGCTGCTCGATGCCTACGTACTTCTTTGCCGATGCATTGGCACAAGGCGTGGAAATTCTCAAGGGAACCAAGAAAGTCGGAACCGATATCCCTCGTGACACCATCATGCAAGTGTATACGATCACCGATGACAACTTGGCCCAATTCTTACGCGAAGATCTTTCCGATTCATTCTGGGCAAACACCAAGATGGATGAAGCCACATTGCAGAGAGTCTACGGACAGAAGTAAACGAAGACCTATCTGAAATTTAGCGGACCGGGATATATACGTTATCCTGGTCCGCATATAAGAGGAGAACCGATGCTGCTCGAAGTCAAAGACATCGTCAAGCGCTTTTATGGTGTGACTGTCTTGAACAAAGTGAATCTTGGCTTCGCCGGAGGCGAAGTGCATGCGCTCGTAGGTGAAAACGGTGCCGGCAAATCAACGTTGATGAAAATCATCGGTGGAATTTATCATGCCGATGAAGGATCCGTACTCGTCGACAAAACAGCGGTGAAAATCTCAAATGCCCTGGATGCGGCCAAACTCGGCATCAGTATCGTCCATCAGGAATACAATCTGGTACCTGACATGACTGTCTTGGAAAATGTCATGCTTGGTAAAGAAATGACCGGGCGTCTTAAAGCGATCGATAAGGAAAGTTCCAAAGCGTACGTGGAAGAAATTGCCCGTAAGGATGGAATCAAAGTAAATCTGGACAAATACGCAGGAGATCTAAGCAGCGCAGAAGCAAAAGTGGCTGAAATCCTACGTGCTTGTACCAATTCGATGCGACTGTTGATTCTCGATGAACCGACAGCTGCTCTCGACGACGATGATGTCGCATCGCTCTTTTCCCTGATTAGAAATCTGAAAGCACGAAACATAGGTGTCATTTATATATCCCATCGATTGGATGAAGTATTCCACATCTGCGACAAAGTCTCCGTCCTGAAAGACGGAAAACATGTCGGAACTTGGGAAACAGGTGCTATCGACCGTGATTTCTTGGTCAAGGCTATGGTAGGTCGGGAAATTACCGCGGTATTTCCCCCGCGCCCGACAACAAAACGAGAAGGTACGAAAAAAATACTTTGTATTGAGCATCTTTCTGATGCATCCCATTTCCAGAATGTCTCACTGCATGTCGGGCAATCAGAGATTCTGGGAATAGGGGGTATGTCTGGACACGGACAACGCGAACTGCTCAGAGCATTATTCGGTGCGGGAAAGATTACAAGCGGTACTATCTCGATAGAAGGCAAACCGGTTGTCGTCAAACATCCCGCCGATGCCTTGAAGTATGGCATGGCGTTTCTCTCGGACGACAGGAGAAACGAAGGTCTCGCCCAGACCCAGAGCGTAGAGCGAAACATTGCGTATCCCAGTCTCAATCGCTATCATCGCAACGGTATGGTACGTACCAAGGTGCAGCATGCACTCGTAGGAGACCTCATCGATCGACTCGGTATCAAATTGGCTTCTGAACGACAGATAGTCCAGAACCTCAGCGGGGGGAATCAACAACGGGTCGTGCTAGCGAAATGGCTTCCGCTCAATCCGCGCATCTTACTTTTGGATGAACCTACGCTGGGAGTGGACGTCGGAGCGAAAGTGGAAATCTATAAAATATTACGGGATCTGGTTTCGCAAGGAATCTCGATCATTATGGTTACCAGTGACATGCTTGAATTACTCAATATTTCAGATCGTATCATCGTGTTCTATGAAGGTTCTGTATCGGCTGAATATCCGGGAGAGGTCGCTACAGAAGAAATCATCATGGCTGCAGCCAGCGGTAAGCCGATGGCAATCGGAGGTATGGTATGAAACCATTTGCCGATACCATCAAGACATTCGTGCGGGACTTGCGCAATCCGAAGCGCCATTCGTCCAAAATCATCTGGGTATTGCTGGTAGTGTTGCTCATACCGATTATTATCGTGATTCCCGAATTCGTCCGACCGGCAAATATCGCAAACGTATTGATTCAGATGGCACCGCTCGGAATGGTCGCCATCGGACAAACCTATGTGATTCTCGGGGGTGGGATCGATTTGTCTGTCGGGAGCCAGATCAGCCTTATCTCGCTTATCGCTAGCACGTTGATGACCGACTCGCCGTTGAACATTATTGCCGTGGCAGCCCTTTGTCTCGTATGTGGCGTGTTGTTCGGAGCTCTTAACGGTTTCATCCTGAAATTATTTCCCATGCCTCCGATCATCGTCACGTTGTGCACCGGATATTTCTTCCAAGGCATCGCATTCGCCTTGCATAAAACCAGCGGCGGCTACATCCCGGTCGCATTGAAACAAGTGCTGACTGCCAATAGCGGATTTTTCTCTGTTCCGTTCGGGTTGTATGTCCTATTATTCGCAATCTTTGCTTATGTCCTTTATCGCACACGTTTCGGTAGGTACGTGTATGCGTTAGGTGGCAATGCCGATGTGCTGGAAAAAAGTGGCATACGGATCGACCGAATAAAAATCAAGACCTATATGGTCAGCGGATTGTTGTGTGCGATCGTCGGTATCTATCTCGCAGCACGATTACGTAGCGGCAGTGCCCGTTATGGTGACGAGTATACATTGCTTTCGATAACCGCGACCGTTGTCGGAGGGACTTCGATGGCCGGAGGACTCGGTGGATTGACGGGGACTTTTGCAGGAACGATTCTCATCAGCATGCTTACCAATGTACTGAACAACATCGCGTTCCGCTATAATTTGCAGTCAACCTATTACAAAGATATCATTACTGGCATTCTCCTGATTAGCGCCATGTATTTCTATAGGAATCGAAAATGAAAGGAATGTTGGCACCGATACGTAAGTTAAAGCTCACCCAGATTCTCAGGACACCGCATGCGGTCGGAGTGTTCGGAGTCTATATCGGGTTTATCATTTTACTTATCATCTCATACATCATCAGTCCAGCATCGCGTACGCTGCAAGATTTCATCAACCTGTTGAAGCAGTCTTCGGGACTCGGTATGTTAGCCATCGGACAGACGATGGTGATTATGACAGGCGGAATCGATCTGTGCCTCGGCTCGATCGTCACGCTTGTCCACGTACTCACTATCGGTCTGATGAACGGGGACCCCAGCCGTATCCTGGGCGTATGCCTGCTCGGACTGGCTGTCGGATCATTGGCCGGACTATTCAATGGCTTGGGTATTACCAAAGCCCGTATCGCACCGTTCGTCATGACGTTGTGTACTGATTTTATCCTCCGCGGATTGTACATGATTTATACGAAAGGACAACCGAAAGGGATTCTCGCCGAAAGTTTTCGAAATCTCGGCCGTTACCGAATATTCGGGATGGTACCGCTATCAGTACTGTTTTGGATTGTTCTTTCGGCCTTGTTCATATTCATCCTGAAAAAAACGGTATTCGGTAACCGTGTTCATATGATCGGAGCGAATGCGGTCTGTTCGACACTTTCCGGTGTCAAGAATGATCGAATCATCATCGCGGTGTATACTCTCGCCGGATTACTGGCTGCCTTTACATCCATCGTATTGACGATGGACATGAGTGCGGTCAGTTTGAATCTGGGAGCTGATTACTCGATGGATTCGATTTCCGCAGCCGTAGTGGGCGGTACCATGTTTGCCGGGGGCATAGGGGGAGTGGAAGGTACGGTCGCCGGGGCATTGATTATCCGATTGATCACAAGTCTGCTTCAAAAAGCGAATATCGCGAATTGGGGTAAACTATTGATCCAATCGGTATTGATTTTATCGGTAGTTGCAGCAAATTCACGAAAAAAGAGAACTTAAAACAAACCATGGTTGTGAACTTTTTCACTCATGGATAGATTGTCCTGGTTGTACCGGACGCGAACGTCTTGAGATTTTCAGACGATAAGGATAACGAGGAGGAATGGGATTATGGATAAACTAGGAGTTGGAATCGTAGGAACCGGGTGGGTATCCGACGAATATATTCGTTCGTTCTCAATGAACCCGAGAACCGAAGTGCGGGCGATTTGTTCGCGTTCCAAAGAAAAAGCCAGTCAGAAGGCTCTCCAACATCATCTGTCGCACTGCACAGCTTATGATGATTACGAGACAATGCTTAAACAGAAAGATATCGATATTGTCGCTGTTCTTACACCGAATTTCATGCATGCTGAGCAAACCATCATGGCCGCAGAGGCAAAAAAACACATTGTCATCGAAAAACCGATCGCCATTCATTGGGCTGATATGTTAAAGATGCAAAAAGCTGTGCATGAGAACAAAGTACAGACAATCGTAGGCTTCGTATTGCGCTGGAATCCGTTGTTCACTACCGCGAAGGAGCTGATTTCACGCGATATCATTGGTAACCCGTTCTACGCGGAAGTCGACTATCTCCATAGAATCGATGAAACGTACAATTGTTACGATTGGTCCAAGAAACGTGAGACTGGCGGCTCAATCCTGCAAGTCGGAGGATGTCATGCCGTGGACGGTCTGCGCTGGTTCATGCAATCCGACGCTACGGAAGTCGTTGCGCTGTCCGGTAGGTATCGACCCGATTTCGAACAGGATACCACCATTACCTTTGTGACCAAATTCGCCAATGGAACCATGGGGAAAGTCTGCTGTTCCTACGATGTGATCTGTCCCTACATCTATAATCTCAAACTGTACGGAGAAAAGGGGACATTGATTAATGACCGCTTCTGGGCAAAGAAAGCCTTGCCGGGCCAGCACGATTGGATCACATTACCGGTACAGACACCTGATTCCGGAGATGTATCGCATCATCCGTTCCCCGAAGAAGTAAACCACTTTGTAAGCACGATACTCGATGGTGAACGATGCATCGTTGATTTGGACGATGCCATTAAAACGTTCGAGATCATCGAAGCTGCAGACCGAAGCGCGCAACGGGGCGGAACGCCGATCAAGCTTCCGCTGAAAGATTGAAATCATGTACGGAGGAACCTGATGAAATTTGATCATGTCGGATATCGTAGCTATAAGAAACGTGTAGGGGAGTTTTATTATGCTCCCAATAAAGTGTGGATCACCGATGCCGAGCAACATCCTTTCAAGATTGAATGGTTGCGCTATGAGGATGATTCGCCGGTACTGGAACCGGTGAAAAGCCAACCGCATGTAGGATTCATGGTAGACAATCTGGAAAAAGCGATGAAAGGTCTGGACCTACTGCTTGGACCGATGACGATAGACGAGCATAAGCGCGTGGTGTTCTGCCAGACAAAAGACGGAGCTGTCGTCGAGCTCATGGAAGTTACATGATACTCACCTACATAGTGTAATATTGTAATCCAGTTTTAGAAACATAACCCCCTTTTGCGGATCTGTCATCCAACAAAAGGGGATTTTATTATTAGGTTTAAATCTTCTATCCTCATGGAGACAATTTTTTTCCCAATCCATTGAGGAATTAATTGGCTCGGTTGTTAACATGATTGCCTTCGAACCCTAGAGAAACATCTCGTGAAATAGTGCTGAAACCAGATATGTATGCTTCAGTCATGGGAAATTACCATGTCCTTGTTATTTTCATGAGCCTGACGTGTATTGAGATCACACATCTTGCTATCGCCTATTGACAGCGATACTTATTGTGATCAGGCAGATAATCTCATACATCACTAAAAGCAAACCCATTATTGAAATGGATGTGTAAGTGAAGACGAAGGACGATAAAGAAGGACCTACTATTGCCCCGATGCTTCCGGCTGCGACGAGGTACATCACTAGCGATTCATTTTTATAGGTGGTCGCCCCGTGTTCCACTATCAATGGCCATATCGGTCCTGCTCCAATTCCGATGAGGGCTATGATGATGATCATGATGGCAGGATGAGTCCGTTCACTGGTGAGCATCAAAGCGACGACTGTGACCAACAACATGATCGATTGTGCGATCAGGGGAATCTTCGTGCTCTTTTTATTAAAGAACGTATACACCAATCGTGTGGTCGCTAATCCTATCCAAAATGCCGTGAGATACAGCGATGCATTTCCCGTGCTCGTATTCCTTGCTTCTTTGAGAAATGTCGGAAGCCAATTGGCAATGACACTTTCCATGAACACATAGCTGACCATAGCTGTAAAAAGCCAAGCAAAACCTTTGTGGCTTGGTTCGGCATGTAGTGATGTACTACCTATCGTTTCATTAGCAGAACGTGAATATACTGGATTTTTATCAGGAGAGAACACCAGATAAAACACAAGCAAACCGATTGCAATGGCAAAACCACCGACTGTCCTGCCAATTACAGGAATGGCAACACCTGCATTGATTGCGATTCCTATGATCAAAGGAGCAGAAAAAGCTCCCAGAGCATAAAAGAGCTGTGAGGAATAGATCATGTTTCCATTCTTGGAACTCTCTGCCAAAAGAGCCGTTCCTATCGATTCCATCACTCCTCCACTGAAACCGATGAGCATCATGAGTAGCAGTAGGCTTACAAAATTTATCATTGCACCTATGAAGAATATTCCGATTGATCCTGCTAGCAAAGTGATGATCATGATTGCTCTCAACGGGAGTTTCTTGGTTGCATGCAATTTCCCTATGCCAACCGAACCGATGGCATATGCTACATACTGAGCAAAAAAAATTACACCGAAGTTCCCCGAAGGTATGCCAAACCGTTCTGAAAACCATGTTACAAAAGCAGGGAAAGTGTTGATGGTGATGGCAAAACCGGCAAGGCTGATGATAAGGCCAATATTTCTTCGTGTATTCATTGTTCTGTCGTGCTCCACATATCTTGTAGTGTCCAGTATATACAAAGACCGTAAAAAGGTAAGGCTTATCCGGATCGGAATCTTCAATTTCATCATGCCTGACTCATATAGGTTTATTCCTACATGCAGCTACATGTTCCGCCTCCGTTCAATTGATACTGTGGGATAATCGCCCAATCAATTATTCAACATCAAAATTGTAATTAATTCATAACTATACGAAGATGGCAAAACATGATAATGTGCTTTTAATTCATTGATTTATGGAGATTATTAGTAACCGATGCGTTTTACTGGTCCCCTTCGAATCAACCCAAAAATCGTAATCCTGTCATTGATTGTTCTCATCATCACCATATGCATGGCTATTCCCGCCTATATCATATCGAATTATCACCATAATTTTGTAATATCTGAACTGCAAAAACGTGCTGAGGGGATAGCTGCCAGTATCGCGATCCAACTACAACATGCTGCTCCGTCTTATAAGAATCTGCTGGTCTATGATACCGCAAAAGAGCTCCCTCCCGATGATTATGAATTCTATCAAAAGATGAACCATAGTTTGTCCCTGACCATGGCAGAGACACATGCCGATTACATATACACGGAACAGTGGATCGATGAAGCCACTATTGCGTATATCCTTGATGGAACTGATCCGGCTGGAGATGATTTTTCATCTCTTAAAGAACGCGATGTGATGGATACAATCGAACGGAATGCATTTCTAAATCAGACAACCGCTTCAACCGGCTTGATCGATCATCATGTATGGGGAACCTATATCACCGGGTGGTCTCCGATCGTTGATCCTGAAGATGGATCAACGATCGGTCTTGTGGGAGTGGATTTTTCGGTCAATGAGGTGTTGAATCTTAAAAAACGGATGGATTGGATAATCGGAGGCAGCTTTTTTATTCTAATTCTTCTTTTATCTATCGGTATCTATTTTGTGTTCATACTCGCAATACGATCTTCTATGGAAGATTTCCTTACAAAATTACATACGCGAAAATATCTTATCAGCAGGTTGAAAGATGAACTATCATTGGCAGGAAAAGGTCATAAAAAATTCTGCTTTGCGTTGATTGATGTTGATTGGTTCAAACAGGTCAACGATACGATCGGACATGAGTCCGGAGATCGCTTATTACTGGCAATCGCTAATGTAATTCGATCAATTACAAGAGTTACTGATGTTTCAGCCAGGTATGGAGGAGACGAATTTGCGATTCTTTTCACAGAAAGTACCATCAAAGATGCTTTGAAGGTTTCTTCTGAAATTCTACATTCGATCAGTAAAGTGGATGTGATTCCGGGAATAATCCCCTCGTTAAGCATCGGAATAGTAGAGTGGGAACCCGGGATGGATGAGCATACTATTATCGAGTGTGCCGATAAAGCGCTGTACGATGCGAAAAATGAGGGAAAAGGTGTAATACGGATATATAAAAGAACAGAAGCATAAGATCCAATTCAAAATTCTTTGTAAACAATGATACAATACTGATCGGAGGATATAGTTCATGAATGGGAAAGAGAAGCTTTTACAGGCATTGCGACATACAAAAGGACCGATCCCACTTGATTTTGGTGCAACGGCGGTTACAGGGATACATTGCAGCATCGTAGCAGATTTAAGAGCGATATACGGATTGGAAAAGCGTCCTGTAAAAGTGATAGAACTCTATCAGATGCTCGGTGAGGTCGATGAAGAGCTTCGCGAAGCGATGGGGGTGGATACCATCGGCATCTCAGGGCGAAACACCATGTTTGGCTTTCCTCTGGAACAGTGGAAAGAGTGGCGGACTCCTTGGGGACAAGAAGTGCTCGTCCCCGTGAATTTCGAGGTTGATGAAATCGATGGCGATGTCTTTATATATCCTCAAGGGGATCGCTCTGCTGCTCCTAGCGGGAAAATGCCGGAAGGCAGTTGTTACTTTGACGCATTGATCAGGCAGCAGCCATTTGAAGAAGATTCATTGAACGTGGAAGACAACCTTGAAGAATTCAAACATATCTCGGAAGAAGACTTGAAGCACTTCGAATCAAAGGTAACTCATTATAAACACTCAGGGAAAGGTGTGGCGGCAAATTTTGGGGGTACGGCAATCGGGGATATTGCATTGATTCCCGGTCTTGGTTTGAAGCATCCCAAAGGGATACGAGATATTACCGAATGGTATATCTCAACTGTTACCCGCCAAGATTTCATCCACCACATTTTTGATGCGCAAATCACCATCGCCGTAGAAAACCTTAAACGGATTTTCGAACGTGTCGGAAATGCGATCGACGTCATCTTTATCTGTGGTACCGACTTCGGAACACAAGTAAGCCAGTTTTGTTCTGTCGAGACATTTCGTTCTCTATATTATCCCTACTACAAACGAGTCAATGATTGGATTCATGCCAATACTGCATGGAAGACTTTCAAACATACCTGTGGGGCGGTAGAACCATTCATCGGAAGCTTTATCGATGCTGGGTTCGATATTCTCAATCCCGTACAGTGCTCAGCAGCCGGTATGGATCCCGAGTATCTTAAAAACACCTATGGCGAAAAGATAGTGTTTTGGGGTGGTGGCATAGACACGCAAAAAACATTGCCATTCGGAACTCCAGCTGAGGTAAGAAAAGAAGTAACTGAACGATTGGACATCTTTAGTAAAAACGGCGGATATATTTTTAACACTATCCATAACCTCCAAGCTGGGACTCCGATCAAAAACATTGAGGCAATGCTCGATGCATTTCATACTTTTAATGAAGGGCGATGAAACACGCTGTTATTGATGTAAGAGAGCTCTATCATACATCATCACGACTCAAGAATACGGATGCAAAATCACAGGAACTGATACTGTCAGGTATTGAAGCTTTTGTTTTAGGTTCAATAGGGTGTTCCTTTCGAAAAGAAAAGTAATGATAAGGATGACGTAAGTACATTCAAAAAACTTTGCCGTATATGTGAGATTTCAATGCAGGGTATCATGTATAAGACGCTTTATTAATTCAGAGAGGTGTTATCATGTTATCAAGAGATCTATATCCTTCAAGTGAATTGAGCACATTAGACGATTTAGCTCATCTATTTGACAAGTGGATCAATCATCTACGTGATAAATCCCTCTATGATACATACACTGCGGATGATTTTGTTACCGATGGATTTTATCCGTACTATTTCTCACAGAATCCTAGAATACTTTTCATCGGAAGAGAGGCCTTGGGGATGTCAGGCATGGATTATTTAGAGTCGCTCTATAAAGCTTATAAGAATAACAGCGTGGCACAGACCTCGCTTGACGGGCACAGATTCCACACCACGATGTTCTACCTTGCCTATGGCTTGTTGAATGGGTTTCCGGCATACCAAACTGTACCCTATGCTTCCGAACTGGCCAAAACCTTTGGCACTGGTCATGGAATGAGTTTTGCCTTCATGAATTTGTCAAAGTTTTCAAATGATAGCGACTCGTCATGGGTCTTGAATAACGAACTGGCCACCAATTTTCTTGAGAACTCCAAGGATGACAAGATAAATTTTCACTTAGAAGAGATCAACATTTTGCAGCCTGATATAATTATTACCTCCAATCTCAATGAAGTACATCTTCTTTCCTACCTTGGAGAACTAAAGGAGGTTGATCTGAGTGATAGCAATGTTTGGGTGTATGAACTTTCCTCACATAATCGGTCGATCCCAATCTTGGAAACCTGGCATTTCTCAAATTGGAGCAAGCAACAAGATACCGAGGTATATGAACCGGTGTTAAGGAAGGCCAGACAATATTTGAACAAGGAATAAACCAATCGTTGACGTTACACAATAAAACTCTCAAAAGTGAAACTTTGTACTCTATACACTCACATAACACGATTTTCATGCTATTGTAGAGAAAGTAGGGGAGGCGTTCGTCACTCATAATGAAGATTCTTGCTTGTTCCGACATCCATATAGGTCGTATCCCTTCTATACCAGACACCTCGTTGGCATCCAGCGTTTCTGCCTGGGATGCGATAGTCGAACAGGCTCTTGATAAACATGTCGATGTAGTGGTGCTCTCAGGTGATGTTGTCGATCAGGATGACGCTTGGTTTGAGGCATATGGTCCCTTGTTGAAACAACTGAAACGATTGCAAGAACATGACATAAAGGTTATTGCGGTCGCTGGAAATCACGATGCCAAGGTGTTTCCGAAGCTAGCCCAGGAAAGCGATGCCATCTGCATGCTCGGTCTTGGGGGAATGTGGGAGCATCTTGATTATCATGGGGTTCGATTCATCGGGTGGTCATTTCCTTCTTCATCATATCGAATCGATCCGTTTGAACAATTCGATACGGGTCTTCTTGATTTTGACGGACCGATTCTCGGTTTACTCCACTGTGATATCGGCGGACAAACCGGATCGAGCAATTATGCTCCGGTTAATCAATTTCGGATTGAATCCATTTCGACACCTCTTTGGATTCTAGGACACATCCATGCACATAGAACAGGTAAGAACTGGTTGTACTGCGGCTCTCCGTATGCGCTTGATCCCAGTGAGAAAAATTCACATGGAGCCTGGTTTCTTGACCAGAACGGATCAAACTGGAATCCCCCTGAATTCATTCAATTGTGCCCCTACCGATTTGAACGATGTGAAGTGCCTCTTGATACCGATACTACTGCCGACAATGTACACGGTTATCTCATACAAGCCCTTGAATCGCATGCCGACACAATCGCAAAGGAAGGTTTTGTCGGTAAGCTATACTGCCATTTGACCTTTACTGGAATCGTCCAACCACGGTTTGATCTTAAAAGCATTCTGAAATCGGAGTTGTTGGATAGCCTCGCCATTGCTTTAGATAATCTGATTGAGATACGTCCTATGGGTTCTTATGAGGATCGGACTGAGATAGAAATCGATTTGGAATCATTAGCCAAGGGAGTGGGTCCCAAGGCACAATTGGCCCATCAATTGCTTACACTCAATACTTCTGACAAATTGGTGGAACAGGTAAGAGAATTGGAAAAAAGCAGCTTCCAGACTCCCGCTTTTTTCCAATTGAAAAGCCACGCCCAAGTTCATGAACCGGAACATATTCTCCACATAATCCGCCAAGCCGGGATGCGACTGCTTCGCAGCATGTTGGCACAGGGAGAATAGCATGGGAAAAAAGTATTGGATTGAACAGATCACTATCGAACGCACTCCCGGATTTCCAAAAGGCTTTCCGCCAATTGAAAAGTTCTCCGATGCATTGAACGTGATTTGGGGTCCGAACGGGGTTGGCAAGACAACCCTCGCCAACGCATTGCGCTCATTGTTGTGGAATACGGCAGAACATACTACCTATGCTGCATCTGCAGTGGTGCAAGGTGATAGCGAAACATGGTCTGTTGTACGCGACAGGAAGGTATTGCGTCAAACTCGCATCAAGGACAATCAGGAGATGCCACTACCCGGGCGCAATGATGTCTATGCAGATAGTTACTGGTTTGCCTTAGCTGATCTTATTCGTATCGAACAACGTAACCAACCATTTCACGCTCTACTCTATAAAGAACTGCAGGGAGGGGTGGATCTTGAAAAGGCCGTCGGTGATGCTGGTGCCCTTTCTGCTTTCGCCAATAGGAATGCCAAGGAAGTCAAACGTGTCGTTGCAGCGAAAGAAAAGCTCGATACATCGAAGAAGCTTCAAGGGGAAGTTGAAGGGCTCAGAAAGACAATCGATGCACTACAGCAGCAGGTGGACCAACAAGAGCATTTGGAACGCCAACGGGACATATTGGGAAAAGCATTGGAGCTGGTATCACTTACTGCGCAGATCGATACCTTGGTCCAGCAACTACAGCAATTTCCACCACAGATAAAATTCGTCGATGCCCTCTCGTATAAACGGCTTCAGGATCTGAAAATTGAATATAAAGCCAAGTCCGACCGTATTGAGGAACTATCGAAAACCATTGAGAGAAAGCAACGCGATTTCAATCAATGTGCGATAACAGACGAACAACTTCATCAAGTATCATTGAGCACGAAGCTGGAAGAACTGCTTACCCAATTGGCTGACGCATCCACCAGATTAGCTTCGAGTGACAGAGCTCTGAAGCAAGCAGAAACCGCTGTAGGCCAATGGATGCGGCACTACGGATGGCTCACCTCTGAAGTTCCCGATCAGAACAACCTTCAATCCTATATAGAGCGTTTAAAAAACCTTGCTCAGGAGTGTGAACCGCTACGCTGTACGGTGGCTGTCCATCAACAGCTCGTACAACAATTAGGCGAGAAAGAAACTATCGATGGTGATCGTGATACGCTGGATCAGCTTCGATTGGCACTACCAAAATACATTACAGCTGATATGAAAGCAGCTATGGTCCAAGGTACTAATGTTGTCAGCGCATCGAAAAAGTGGAAGGTGTTAGCACTTTCAACCTTGATAGCGATTGTGTTTTCAATCCTCGCTGTCGTAGTTCATCCGGCATGCTCATTTGGCTCGTTGTTAGCCGTGATGGTGATGTTATGGTCCATCACTGGACCAAAGAGCGGTGCAACCGAATGGCAGCTGGCAGAGAATGCCCGGATCTCATTACAAACTGAGATCAGGCAGTTGGTCCGAGACGTTGGGTATCCCGATGTCATTGATTGGCAGCCCAAGACGATTGAAGAGTTGCTGAGACGAATTGAGAAACACATTATCCGACTTGAAGCGACGGATGAAAGAAATAATCGACGACAACAAGCACAGACATCCTTGCAACAATCAAGAGATGCATTGGAATCTTGGTGCGATCGATGGGAACACGCGTGTCAAGACATAGGATTGGACAAAGTGATCCCACGCCTTGAAGGTTCTCAATTTTATCATTTCTCACACCATTTGCATCAATGGGTCTCTTCGGTTTCTGAAGTGGAAAGTAAAAAAGCCGAGTATGAAATTGATAAAAGTCGCTTTGTAGATGTGATTGCCAGATTAAAAGCAACTCTGTTATTGGATACCGATGATCCCGGTACTTTGGAAGTCGAGGCCACTAGTGTTCTCAAACGATTGGAGAGAGCAATTTCCCTGAATAATGAGTTGGCCGAGTTGTACGCTGACTTGGCAACAGCAACAGATGCCTATGAGACGAAAGGTACTGAACTGACAAGGTTTTTTATTGAACTTGGTATTGATAATAATGATGAGCTATTGGTTCAGCATTTATCAGAGAAAAAGAAAGATTGGGATGATATCCATAATCAAATACGGTACAAGCAACACAATATTGAAGAGATTGAGTCATCGTATCCCAAGTCGATTGAAATTGCACATAGCACGACAGAACTTGAAATCAAGAGTAAGCTCGAAACGGTTTTAAGCGATCTTAAAGTCATCAATGATTCAAATTTTAAGCTGGGCGAGACTCAAGCAAAATATGATATGTTAACTGAAGGAACAAGCCTTGCACAAGCCGAACTGGAATATAGGAAGGCGTTGGACGAGTTGGAAATGCTGCGTCAAGAGCAGTTGCTGGGGCGGACTGTCCAACTGCTGGTAGACCAAATGGTTCATGAACTGGACGATACTTCATTGCCAGAGGAAATCAGATGTTCGAGTGGCTGGTTTGAGCGAATCACGAACAATCAATTCCAGCTCAGGATCAATAAAGACGGATTTTTCGCCCATGACAATGTCAATGTGAAAAACTTTACTCTTGAACAACTTTCTAGTGCAACCCGTGTTCAGCTTCTTTTTGCGGTCCGTATGGGAATCATCGAAATCCAAGAGCGGCATAGTGGTGTGCAACTGCCGTTATTCATGGATGAACTGCTCGCTAACAGTGACGATGAACGCTCTGGAGCGATCATCCGTGCTGTGCGTGAGATTGCAAAGGAACGTCAGGTATTCTATTTCACTGCCCAGGCAGATGAAGTTGAGAAGTTCAAACACCTGGCTCCCGGGATCGTGCATGAACTACCGCTTGAGACGCTCTTTGTCAAACACGCGGTCGCAATGAGGCCTTTGGTTCCTTTTCCCTATATTGGATCAACAGTACCCGAACTAGTCGATGATTATGAGGAGTATGGGAAAATCCTTGATGTTTCCGCTCCTTTGCTTTGGGATCCGATTGAAAGGATGCATGTGTGGTATCTGTTTGATACGAGTAACCAGGTCCATGAACAGCTGGAACACAAAGGAACACATGTTGGTTCGATAGCCGGATTCGAAGATAGGATCGATTTGCTCAAGCGAGCACAGAGTCTGGCTCAATACGGACGCCCGCAACCGGTATCGATCCAAGACCTCAAGGATGCCGACCTGGACATCAATCAACATACCGAATATTGGAAGGCCATGGAGGAATATGTCAACACTAACGGTGGGGATGGGAAGCGCCTGGCCGAGGCATTGGATTCGGGTGAGATAAAACGGGTTCCTCAAAAAGCGAAGGATCTTATCATCGGATGGTTGTATGAACACAAGCACATCGATGAAAGTAGCGCGATGAACGCCAATGAAATTTTGGATATATTGTTGAAAAAAGTCGACAATTTTTCTAGAACTTCAGACGATTATAAGATTGTTGCCCGATATCTTCATCACGTTATCGCTGAATAATCATCACATAAGAAAATTGGATTCAAGCCATCGTGCAACTCCATCTTCATCGTTAGATAACGTATGATAGCGGGCAGCTTCCCTTGCTTCTTTATGGGCGTTGGCCACGGCAACTCCTTGATAGTAACCGAGCATGCCCGCATCCATCGGGTCGTCGCCGAAGGTATAGACACCCGAGGTATCGACACTGTTTAGGACTGTTTTCAGTCCTTCAAGCTTGCTTGCCTTGAAGTCGGCGATCCTATAGAGGCCGGGAATCCATAAGGTGGTGATGAGAAAGTGTTCGCTCCATTTGCCAATGAATGATTGAGAAAGTGGTTTCGTTAGCCAGATGATCATTTGGTTGGCTTCATGCTCAAATGGTCGGGGTACCGGTCTGTTATCGCCATAGCGGCCATCTGAAGAATCGATCACCGTCGGTCGTTTTGTCGGTAGACTGTTCAAATCATCAAGCAAATGTTCGATCTTCTCATGATCCATCACTTGATAGTGGACGATTTCATCGTTGATGATACCGATCGCACCTCCGGATACCACCATGGCATCGGGTTGCAATATATCGATGTACTTTTGAGCGAATGACTTGTAGCGAGTGGTTGCGATAGCAAATTTGCTACCAGATGCACGAACCCGTTTCAAAACCGTAAGAGTATAATCACTTATCGTGTTATCGCTGCGTAATAGCGTTTCATCGAGATCGGACACGATCCATTCCGGTGGTTTCACGACATGCTCCTGTTTATGTGAAAAATGTGGGATATGCCTTCAAAAGGGGTTTCAACAAGGAATAAACTTCTTGCGTACTGTGATAGAGAACCTTGGCATCACCAAGAGATCCCTCATGTAACATATCTTTGTCTATCAACATCTGTTTCACCCATAGATAATGAGCGGCAATCGGTCCTGCATGGGTATGATAGGGGAGGATCATATCGGTGCCATCAACCAGTTCGATAGTGATATCAATGGTCTCTTCTTTAATTCTTCCAGGTACGTTGAGCCATTCTTCGATGCCGTGGAAAAAAGTGTCTCGATTTAGATCCACACCGATTAAGACTATGGTTGCATTACGATCAAGAAGCTTTCCGTAAGAAGAGTTTCTGTTACATGGGGTGTCATAGATTATTGGATCGGTAGTAAATGATTGAGCATCCTTTCCAATTGCCACCACCGAATGTGTCGGATGTACCGAACGATGTGCCTTCGGGTGTTTTCTGGCATATTCCGGAATGATACCCACACAACCCGGACTGTCTTTCACCGAGAAATAGCGTGTTTTTGGCGTTGTCTCCCACGTGTGGGCGGGAAAGACGAGCAGGCCCGGCTCCATGTATTCAACAAGGGCATCGATGAGAGTCTTTGGTCCGCCTTCAACTTCCCCAAGACTCTTGAACGAAGTGTGCACAAAGATGGTACCGTCGCGTTTGAGCCGCATAGCATATAAATCGGCGATCAAAGACTTAGTTGTATGCATGGTACGTATTGTCCCATACGGCTCACAAAGGGTCAAGCATGTCAGGAGTCTACAAAAGAGCCACGGATGATCTACCCGTGGCTGGACCATCGTTGATCCGAATGTTACAGGATAGTGGTTCCTCGGGCAACTTTCTCGTTTTACCAACATGAAAGCTGTGTTTCTTCGATCACGAAATCTTTGACTGAAAGCTGGAAAGGTAGTTATTCGCGCTATCACCAAGTTACTTTTACCGTCGGTTTTATATCAATCTTTTTTATATAGCATAATTAATTAAATTTATATATTCACAACAAGAACCAATCGTAACCTACGGTTTAAGTTGTTAACAACGATTATCTTTTTGCATCATCACATTTCACAGCATGTCTCAAACGACATACATTCAGTTTTTTTAACAATTGTATCCACTTAATTGCTATACTAACGTATCATTGGACGTGTTCATGGAGAATACCGGTATGAAACAAATGGAGAAGTTAGTAACTGCCTGCCAAGATTTTCACTTGGCATTTAAGGAAATTGATTCGCTCATCATGCAATGGGGAGCACAGCGGTCTTCGTTGAAGAAAACTCTCAGAACGTTGCTTGATCTGGACAAAACGGGTAATTTCCCCGAATCGTATGGAAGTTCCATGGCCGGCAACTATCTGCTTGGTCTGATACTGACCAATCCGGTTACCAGTGCCAAACTGTTACGCGAACAGGAGCATATGCTTTCACTTCGTAGTGCAAACGTACTGAAATACTGGGTCGAACACCCTGCGTATTGGGCTTATTTCAAAGTCGTGGAATTTGATGATCATGATTTCATGCAGATTGTAGACCTTTCAAGCGGCGAACTGCACCTTCTACATTCACCGGCGATTGTCAAGTCAGAAAAACAACATGAGACGCAAGGAAAGAATCGATTGTGCCTGTTGCTACCCAATGAAGGATGCATGCAAACAGCAGGCATCATCCACTTTTATGGTCTTGTTAGTAAGGACATGGATTTCTATTGCTCTCTCATCGACAAACAGTCGTTCGAAATAGGTGGATTAAGCGCGGTTATCAATGCCAACTTCCCGAAATTCTTCAAACTTGATCATATGTCTACGATTCCTTCTATCTACCACAAGGACGAACCGATGCGCTTACATTGGAAACTAACAGAAGCTCCAGCATTTACCATCGAATCTTTACCCGGGACATGGAAAACAGATAACAAGGCGAATCTGTCGGCTTTCACACTTACGGACGCGGACGATCAATTGCGTTCGCTTACCCAATTTGCAACACTTTGGGATGATTTACCTTTCAGCTCGCCCCAAATTATTTGTTACCATGATTCCAAAGAAATTGCATTGTATACCCACGGTCGAAGAGCATATGAAGCTCTTGCCCATATCATCGGTGCCGTATATCCCTCTCTGGCACAAAAGATCGAAACACCCGATTATGATATCGATGCATTATTGGAAGTCTTTTTAGAGAAAGAGGGATATCGACTGCCATGGAGCGGCTTGACTTCTTTATTGGAACAACCCAAAAAAGAGAGTCAGGATCCGTATGCCGATGCTGTCAATCGAGTGCTTGATCAGTATATAAAAAGTAGAAATTCAGGAAAACAGTTCGATCTTGCATCGGTGGCGCAAAAAGAGGGCCTGGATCCGCAAGAACTAGAATCGCTCATCGCAACGGTGGAGGAAAGATTCAGATCCGTGATGAATACATTTGAAGTTCCCGAAGAAGACCGTGCTTATGAACTGACCGGATGGCCGGTACCCCCGCCATCCAAGCGTATGGGCTTTTCCGAAGGACTTGAAGAATCGGGACTGTTCGAGATTGATGATTCATTTTCGACAGAAGAGGCATTTCACATACTTACCAACGATGCTTTTTTCGATACCATAGAAGAAAAGGGCCTAATCATGTTCTTTGAAGACCTGTTCATCGAAAAATATGGCCACATGCGCGGACTCACCATCATGAACACCTTCTTCTATATCCTTTGCTTCAAGGGAAACGAGTGGGTTCCGATAAGAAGCTATGCACTGGAACTACTCAAACTATTCAGCAGTTCCGTGCTTGCTCCTGACCAAGAATGCGATGCGTTCATCAGGCAATTCAGCCGATTTGTCGTCCGTACCTTGTGCAGTCACGGGATGTGCTGGCTCTCATCGATTCCTTCAAAGGAAGACTTGAATAGCGGGAAGGTGCTCATCAAGGCTACCGATGCCTTGTATCGGTTCCTTGCGATTAAAGAATGAATAATCAGGCTCGCTCTCACATTGCTTATATAAAAACATGTTGTTTCTGATACGATGTATTTAATTTTTTCCGCCGCATCGCGATTATTGTAATCGCTGTAACGACTGTGCAAGCTCGGATGACAACATAACAACACGGATGGTTATGACTGAACAAGCTACTTGGTCTATTCAAGCGTTATGTGCTATAAGGATTGACGATAGGGTAGTATATGATGCTATTGGCATCTGCGTGCCTGTTTCATAACGTTTCCCGGGAGTTCGATTATGCCACCAGTAATTACCACCGTTGCTTTTGATTATGGTGGAGTCATTGCCAAAATGATCGATGATACGTTTATTTGCCATATGGCCGATACGGTAGGGGTCGGTGTCGAACGATTTCGTAGTGCCATGTGGAAATTCCGCCACGAATACGATTTGGGTAAGTTGGAAGCAGATCGTTATTGGGAACTCGTTGCCGGAGATGCTGGAGCTTGTTGGCCTCAGGGTGAATCGTCCCGACACAAGTTGTTGGAATCCTTGTTACTGTTGGATACGATTGCCTATATGAATTATGATCCGGGCATATTGCGTTGGGTAAAAACCCTAATAGCTGCAAATTATCGATGCATAATTATCTCGAACATGTCTCCGATTACCTATGAAATGCTGGTGAGAAACACGATAATTGAAAAGCTGTTCGAACGAGTGATTCTTTCGGGTTGGTTGCATGTGAACAAACCCGATTCTGAAATATTTCTCGAAGCTGTGAAGCAAATGGATGTGAAGCCACAACAGATCTTATTCATCGATGATCTGGCACATAATGTCGATGGAGCCAGAAAAGTTGGATTGAATGCATTGCAGTTCTCTGATACATCCGCTCTCCATGATACTTTGCGAATCCAATTTCCCGATATCCCGCGCAAAGGATTGGTTTGTTTTCAATAGGAACGGATATTTCGCATCCTCTGGATATAAGATCATGCTTACTTCAAGTAACACCTAAGCGATGTGCGGTTGTTATGCATACTTTGTCATGAATTATTTCAACGAATGAACGTGTGATGTTTGCCCGACTTTACCTCGACGGGAGAAATGTTGTGGCGGTTGCTTATGTTGCTCTTTGCAATCAGGAAATCGGGGATCGCGACGATGGGATCGGAGTATATGGCCATCTTTTTATCAAGAGCAACCATTGTAAACGATAAGGATATCCCATATCGATGATCCGCATAAGAAAAAGCATGGTAAGCGTTATGATTTAGAACTTTATGCATAGCCGATTGGTTGTCGAGCGTACAAGATGTGATCAGTTCGATCAATCGTTCTTTCCTGGTATGGCATGCTGTCAATCCTGTCATTACGCTTCTATTACAACGCAACAAATATATTAAAAAGGTGCATATTTAAATGATTAAACTACTTATTGACTAATCCAATCGGGGGTGACAGTATAGTAACATACTCTGATTATTATTACTAAACTAGGCGTGTAATGACGCCATTTTTGAGGTATACATGGCTAGCGTATCGTTGAAGAATATCAAGAAAATCTATCCGCCGGTTGCCGGTGAAAGAAAAAAACACCAAGCATCGTCAGATGGGCATAATGCCAATTTAGAAAAAACCGAACGCGGTGTAGTTGCCGTACAGGATTTCAGCATCGAAATCAGGGATAAAGAGTTCGTAGTGTTGGTAGGTCCTTCCGGATGTGGCAAATCGACTACTTTGAGGATGATCGCCGGTCTTGAAGAAATCACTGAGGGACAGTTGTACATTGACGGAAAACTCGTCAACGAACTCGACCCGAAGGACAGGGACATCGCGATGGTGTTTCAAAACTATGCCCTCTATCCTCATATGACGGTGTATGACAACATGGCGTTCGCACTTAAGAAAAGAACTTCCTCAAAGGAAGAGATTGATAAAAAGGTCAAAGAAGCTGCCGTCATATTGGGAATCACCGATTATCTCGATAGAAAGCCAAAAAGCCTTTCAGGAGGACAGAGGCAGCGAGTCGCCATCGGACGTGCTATCGTAAGAAATCCAAAATGCATGCTGATGGATGAGCCTTTATCAAATCTTGATGCAAAATTGCGCAATCAGATGAGAGCCGAGCTGATCCGGCTCAGAAAGAAGATCGATACTACGTTCATATATGTAACGCATGACCAGACTGAAGCAATGACCCTGGGGGACAGGATCGTAGTCATGAAGGATGGATTCGTCCAGCAGATAGGCACCCCGAAAGAAGTCTTCGACAAACCATCCAATCAATTTGTCGCAGGGTTCATAGGCACACCGCAGATGAACTTCTTTCAAGCTGATCTCAAAGAGGAACACGGGCAATTTAGCGTAGATCTTGATGGTTTCACGATTCCGGTGGTACATGAAGATAATTCCAGGATGAAGGCAAACAACATCGCTTCCGGTCCCATAATCCTCGGATTACGACCCGATTCGCTATTTTTGGTTGAATCCAAAGATTGTCCTGTTGCCAACGTGGGTGTTGTCGAGATGATGGGTACGAATGTCCATCTTCATCTCGAATACAATGGAAAAGACCTTATTTTGGTAACGCAAGCTAAGGATGAACACCAACACCTGAAAATGGACTACGAAAGCGACAGCGAAATACATTTCTCATTTCTTCCCCAGTCGATGTACCTCTTTGATATTGAAACTGGAAAGAACCTGGCCATATGAGAGGTGTGGTTACAATGAAAACAAGAACAACCTTGAAACAAAGGCAACGGGCTAAGACCAGAAAAAAGGTCTTTCTACTACTACTCCCGATAATGCTATTCGCCATACTTTTTATTTACTATCCGTTCATAAGGACAATCATCAATAGTTTCAGTCTTGTAAATGCGAAAGGAATCATCAAAGGTTTTGCGGGATTCGACAATTATGCGTATACGTATGGAAGGAAGGATTTCCTTCCTGCCTTACGGCATACACTGACAATCGCTGCCATAAACGTGCCTATTACACTGTTCATCACCATCTCTCTTGCCCTCCTGGCAAACAAAAAGCGAAAACTAAGTCCGGTGTATGAAACATTATTCACGTTGCCGATGTCGGTCTCGATGTCCGCTGCGTGTATGATTTTCAAATCCATGTTCAGTCCGAGCGTCGGATTCATCAATTACTTCTTCGGTCTGAAACTCGGATGGTACGAGAGTCAGGAAACAGCTCTTGCCGCAGTGCTTATCCTCACCATCTGGATGGGCATAGGATTTGACTTTTTACTCATGCTTTCAGCATTGCGTGCCATTCCTGACCAGATAATCGAAGCTACCAGAGTTGATGGGATCAGCCCGGCAAGAAGGATATTCAAGGTTCAAATCCCGTTGATTTCACCAACCATTTTCTATGTGCTGTGCACGAATCTCGTGCTTGCGATGATGACATCGGCTCCGATGATCATAATCATGGGTGTCAGTTCCGCCGCATCAGCTACAAATACGCTCATGTCGATGATGTACCAATCGGGGTTCTCAAGTTCGGATTATGGCCTGGCGGCAGTGCTGAGCATATCCGCATTTACCCTTACCCTGGGCTTTACCATCTTGTCATTTGTATTTGAGAGAAGGAAGGTTCACTATCAATGATGAAACGTAAGACTAGAAATTTGATTCAGGATTCAGTAGTTTCGACGGTGGCCATCGCGCTTGGCCTGATAATTATCTTTCCTTTGATATATTGCCTTTGCGGGGCATTCAAAACCCCTCATGAATTTCTTACGCCGAAACTGCTACCGGGGAGTTTCACCTATGTCGGAAATTTCAAGGAAGCGCTGGAGAAAGGAAATCTTTTACGATACACGGTCAATTCCTTCATAATCGCCTTGGCGGGAACGAGTATCCGTCTCGTATTCTCGATTTTGGCAGCATTTGCCTTTGCGTACTATGATTTCAAATTCAAGAACCTCTGCTTTTTTCTCATCCTCGGAACGATGATGATTCCCGCGGATGTGCTACTTGCAACGAACTACTTGACGGTGTCCAGACTCCATCTTCTTAATTCCTACCTTGGCGTCATGGTCGTTTCCTTCGTAAGCGCATCGCAGATGTTTATGCTGAGACAACGATTCAAGTCCGTACCGAAGGATATGAGGGAGGCGGCGCAGATCGACGGGTACGGCGATATCAGTTATATGATCAATGTTCTTATTCCGATATGCAAACCAGTGATCACGACACTCTTTGTCCACAGCTTTATCGCCCTTTGGAATGCATATCTCTGGCCTTTGATTGTCACCGCTTCTTCACCGAATATGAGGACAATCATGGTCGGAATCACAAAATTAAATTCCTGGGAGGATGAAAACTATCAGTTAGTCCTTGCTGGTGTATGCATATCATTGATTCCTTCGCTCATCCTCTTTGTAATAATGAGAAGGAACATGAAAAAAGGAGGAATGGACGGAGCTCTCGTTGGTTAATAGCCATCATATGGTGATCTCATAAAAATGATCCTGAGGAGGATGAAAACATGAAAAAATCTCTATTGGTATTGTTTACTGTTTTTTTCGCTCTGACAGCTGTATTTGCTGGAGCAGAAAAAGAAATCGCACCGGTCGAGAAGGTCGCGCTTGGCTCAACACCGGTAACTATCACATTCTGGCACTCAGCTAGCGATGATGCCGGACTTCTCGTTGACAAGTACATCAAAGAGTTTAATGCAAACAATGAATACCAGATTACTGTTAATGCCATCTATCAGGGTCAGTATTCAGATGCCACGACCTTGATGAAGACCATTCTTTCAGCAGAAAATTACAAAGAACTACCGGACATCATGCAGCTAGATGCAACTGGTAAGCTTGATTACTACAACTCGGGCAAAGCTTTCACGATCGATAACGCCGTGAAGTATTTCGATGATGACATTGTTGATGATTATCTTGCCGGAGCGCTTGGAAACTGGCAGTTCAGCGGTGCTCAGCTCGGACTTCCGTTCGCAACTTCAACCACAATCACGTATTACAATAAGGATGCCCTTAAGGCTGCTGGTTGGGACAAAGGGCCGGATACGTTCGCAGACATCATTCAATTGAACAAAGACATGAAAGCCAAGGGCGTCAATATGGCAACCTATGGTGCGGTTCCGAACACACCGACTTTGGCCAACTGGCTTGGTCAGCTTGGAAGCTATGTCGTGAATAACAGCAACGGTGCCGATGCAACCGCCACAAAGCTCGAATGCATAGAAAACGGGGCCCTCAAGACATTCCTTACTGAATGGAAAGCTATGTACGATGCTGGCGCTCTTAAGAATGAAAGTTTGTCGACCAACCAGTTCGTCGCGGGTGAAGTCGCAGTCTTCACAGGATCTTCTTCAACCGTCAACAGCCTTCTCAGCAAAGTCGGAGGAAAGTTTGAAGTAGGCGCAACCACATTCCTGCGTGTGAATTCTTCCGCGAATCATGGTGCGACAGTGTCCGGTTCATGCTTGGTCCTGTTTGATTCCGAAGACGCGCTCAAGAAAGCAGCGGCATGGGAGTTTATCAAGTACATGACAGGTGAAGAAGTCCAAGCCGACTTTGCAGCCGGAACAGGGTACACCCCTGGATACAAGGCCGCGGTTGATAATGTGAATTACAAGAATCTGCTTGCCACGACACCGCAGTTCTCAGTTGCTCCCGGGCAGCTTGCGAAGACCCCTGCTTCGATGCGAAGCGTAACGGTCGGACCTACGGTTGACTTCTATTACGCGATCCAGAATGAGATCACCGCTATGCTCAAGGACAATCTAACTGTCGACGCAACGGTGAAGAGTATGGAAAAAAGTCTCCAGGGACTACTCGACAACTATCTCAGAATGAATCCGTAATTTATACTGTTTATCTGTTTATCGCACACCGTGGGCTATGCCAGCCCACGGTGTTAAAGGAGCCTTAATGAATTTATCTACATCAACGAACCTTTGCGCCTTCTCCGCAGGACGGGAACGTTATCCGATGGTGTTCTGCATCGAAGAGTGTGCGAAGGCCGGTTTCACATATCTTGATCTCAACTTTTGTGAAGCCATGAATCCCTCTTCCAGAATGCGGGATGATGATTGGCAGACCTATATAGATGAGCTTGCTGAAACTGGAAAACGGTGTGGTGTGGTATTTGCCCAATCTCATTTACCTTACTACGATATTTTCGGAAAGAACGATTCCGATAAGGTTAAGATGATGGAAGAACTTATCCGACGTTCCATCATCGCTTCTTCACGGTTAGGCGTGAAGTGGACGGTCACTCATCCAGGTACCGTGTACAGTGCAGGCCAAGACATGTCGGTTTCACTTGAAAGAAACCTGGAATACTATTCAAGGCACGTGCAGACTGCCAAGGAACATGGTATCGGCATAGCACTCGAAAACGATTTTGAATACAAATCGGCTCCGTATCAGCACATCTTCTGTGCAAACATCCATGAACAGGTTACCCTCATCGATTCATTCGATGATCCAGAACATGTTGGTGCGTGTTATGATTTCGGACATGCACATCTCGTCGGAGGTTTTCATCGTCAGAGCCTGACCATTTTGGGTAAGAGGGTGAAGGCCATTCATGTACAGGATAACAAAGGGTATGATGATGAACACCTTCTTCCATTCCATGGGAACATCGATTGGAAAGAGGCAATGAGCGCCCTTGCGGATATCGGTTATGAAGGGGACCTGACATTTGAAATCCAAGAATGGGGACGATTCTATCCGAAAGAACTGAAGTGCATGATGGCCGAATATGCTGCGAAGGTGGGCAATATACTCATTTCCTACTTTAATGAGGCTATTGAAAAAAAGAATTCTATTAAATGAAATGTTACATAAACTAAGGAAAAGACAATGAAAAGAAGAATGAACAACATTTTGAGAAAGGATGGCAAGACATTTATTCTTGCTATGGACCATGCTGCGATCATGCCTTCACCTGATCTGACCAATCCTGGTAAAATCATTACCGAAGCCATAGCAGGTGGCGTGGATGGATTTCTTACGACCTATGGAATAATTAAGAACTTTTCATCCTCATTTGGAAATGCGGGTATTATCATGCGTGCTGACGGAGGCTTATCTACGATACGCAAACCCATGGCTCCGATGGAACTGATATACTCAGCGGAAGATGCGATAAGAGTGGGGGCCGATGCAATGCTTTGCATGGGGTATCCAGGTTCGCAAGCTAACGAACATTCACTTAAATATCTTGCAAAGCTTGCTTCGGATGCAGAAAAATACAATCTTCCCGTTGGAGCGGAGATGCTTCCTTATGGGTTTGAGAGACCTGAAGGTGTTGATACCAGGTCGGTCGAACTGATGGCGTTTGCTTGTCAACAAGGAGCCGAGCTCGGTGCGGACTTCATCAAGGCTGAGTTTGTCGGGGGAGAACAGTTTAAGCGCATTACGGACAGTTGTTATGTTCCGGTGCTCGTCCTTGGAGGAGCGAGAGCAAAATCCGAAGAAGAGTTGTTTTCTAACATCAGGGATGCCATAGATTGTGGTTCTAAGGGAATCATAATGGGAAGAAATATCGTACGTCATAAAAACATTGCACAAATGTGCGAAGCCATCGCAGCGATTGTCCATGATAATATTACCGTCGAACAAGCTCTTGGATTGTTGAAATAGTTGGAAAGAGGATACATATGGCTTTGAAAATAAAGACAATTGCGGTTACCGGTCTGAAGACCATTGGGATATTGGATTTGGAGACTCCCGATTTACGACGCGGTGAGGTGCTGATCAAGGTTCATGCAGCTGCCCTCTGTACGCTTGAGCAGCGGATATTCCAGGGAGAGGTGAAGATGCCCCTTCCTTGTACCGGTGGCCATGAGGTCTCAGGTGAGATTGCTTTGCTTGGAGAAGGTGTGAATCCCAAGAAATGGGCTATAGGCAATCGAGTTGCCGTCCGGCTTCTTTATAACTGTGGAGAATGCTACTATTGCAGGACAGGCCGGACCAACATGTGTGAACGTGCGCTTAAGAAGCCTGTTAGGGAAGGCCTGCTTATCGGCCCTGGCGGACTATGTGATTATATCATCGTTGAAACGAAGGACCTTTTTTTGATTCCTGAGAGTGTCAGTTATGAAGAAGCCGCCCTTACCGAGCCGCTTGCATGCTGTGTTCACAGTATCAACCGAGGGAATCTACAGTTCGGTGAAACCATAGTGATTATTGGCGGTGGCATCATGGGGCAGAACCACGTCATGCTTGCAAAACGCAAAGGATGCAGGGTGATAGTGAGCGAAGTCGATGCTAATAGGAGAAAGCTTGCCCGGCAACTCGGAGCAGATATCACATTCAACCCTCTCGAGCATGAACCGGTTGAGTATGTGCGGAGTCTTACGGACGGTAGGGGAGCAGAGTGTGTGTTTAATACCACCTCGATTCCTTCTGTCGTACCTCAGGCCATCGAAATGGCCGGAAAGGGAGGAAGCGTAATCCAGTACAGCTCGATGCATCCGGATGCTCCCACTCCCATCAGCCCTCAGAAGCTTCATGGGAATGAGATCATTCTTACCGGTTCAATAAGCCCCAACGCCGAAGACTTCTTCGTTGCGAACAGGCTGATTAACTATGGTATCATTGACATGAAACCGCTCATTGCCAAGGCATTTCCATTTGAGGAAGCTCAAAAGGCTTTTGAAGCTTCAATAGTCCCGGGTACGTTCAGGGTAATAATCAAGAACTGATTCATTTGTGTATACTTGAAACAGCTTCTGGCCATCTTGGACCAGAAGCTGTATTAAAAAGATACGAAGGTCTGCATGCTATCAAAAAAGTAGTGCCGGCCTGATGTTAAAGCACCAACTATAAATAAATCCTTTTTCATCATTGAAGGTCCGTTCTTGAAAACCAAAGGGTTAGGGCTGAGGTGTTGCAAGAATACCGGAGTCAAAGTAACAGCTTTGCTGCCTATGGTACATTACAATGCAGTTTGCGTATCGTTCGGATCTCCATTTCTTGCCATATCATATTCTACCGACCAATCGAGTTGACGGTATTGTTCACCTCTAGGATCATGTTTTATAAACTCAGTCAGCATGTCCAGCATCTCTTCTGTCCAAGTGTTTTTGTCGATTTGAGCAGTCGTAAATACGTTCTGGCTTATCATTTCGAATCCAAAGATATCCTTGACATGTGTCTTCGCAGCCCCATCGACTACTTCACCTACCAGATGGCTTCCGATGCTCTCAATCGTTGTTTCCATCGTGATTGGGGTGCCCTTAGTCGGTTTATGGAAACTGAATCATTTGATGATCAGCCACTTTTCTTCATTATTGAAGAACAAATCTTTAGAAATCTTACGATGGAGCACCATGCCGGTACCGTAGATAAGATCAGATTTCTCATCCACGAATTGAAATATCATGAAGTACAGAAAGAACACTGCATACTGTTGCTGAATCGTATTTATGTAACAATTCGGAAGGTCCTTGTTAAACAACATGCTCAACAACTACTTGATGATTTGCCTAAGTCTGTGATGTTCAAAGACATCTTGCTTCGATGTGATCGGATGGTCCAGGTTGAAGAACAGATTGAAGCAATTAATAAAAGATTGATGGAATATGCTTCAGAAACAAGTAAAAGCGATTCTTCGAAACGGGCGACAGTTCGAAAGGTCCTCCGGTATATGGATCAGAATTACCATAAAAGCCTCTCTTTAGTCGAAATCGCGAAAATAGCCCACATGGCTCCATCATACTTCAGTATGTACTTCAAGAAGGAAATGGGGGAGAATTATATCACCTTCGCAAATAGGATGAAGATCGAGAAAGCAAAAGAATTATTACAAGACCCGTCGATAAAAATTTATGAAGTGTGCTCGATGGTTGGATTTGATGACAGCAAGTACTTTAGTCGGAAATTCAGAGCTATCACAGGCATGACTCCGAAAGAATACCGAGATTCGATACGAGTGTTTATTGAAAGCTGATTCATGCACATCAGCAATGACAAACATTCTTATTATACTCAACATAAATACCGATTGACATATTTCACCATCCATCATACCATCTATAGCGTACCTTGAGGTACATATACACTATCTATTGTGCATGCAGGATCAGGGAAGTCGGGTATGAATGCCCGCGCGGTCCCGCCGCTGTTAAGGTGAGGAAGCTGTCGTGTCCACTGGAGCAATCTGGGAAGGAGACAGTATTCCGTGGAGCCTGAGCCAGAAGACCTCCCTGCATGGATACGCCGTCACGGTGCATGACGCAAGCGTAGATTCCTTGTTGTAGTCAAGGACTCTTTATTTGTAGCCATGCACCCGGCAGGAGGAACATCATGGCTACCAAGGTCATCAAACGAGATGGTCAAGTGGTTTTCTGCGATGGACAGAAAATCTCGAATGCTATCGTTAAAGCTGCAATGGCAGTTGGAGAAACGATTAATGGCGATGCGATCGCAAACGACGTGTTGCTTAAGATCCTTTCATGTCCTGATCCGGCGATTTCAGTCGAGACCATACAAGACATGGTCGAACAGGCGTTGATTCATAGGAATGCAGCTTCCATTGCTAAAGCCTACATCCTCTATCGCGAGAATAGGAGAAAAGTACGAGAAGGAAAAATCCTTATAGATTCGACAAGTAAATTATTCAACGACTACCTTAATGACAAAGACTGGCTGATTAAGGAAAATGCCAATACCCGCAAATCAATCAACGGTATGAATAATTACATCCGAGAATCATTTACAAGATGCTATTGGCTTAACGATATGTATCCTGAACGAATCAGGCAAGCACACCTCAGTGGGGATTTTCATATCCATGATCTCGGTTTCTTCGGTCCGTATTGTTGCGGATGGGATCTCCAACAATTATTGACTATAGGATTTGGAGGAATTAGCGGGAAAGTTTCTTCTCTTCCGGCGAAGCACTTACGATCGTTTCTCGGACAGATTGTCAACGCAACCTTTACCAGTCAAGGAGAGAGCGCTGGGGCACAAGCATGGTCGAGTATCGATACATATTGCGCTCCGTTCATAAGGTATGACAAATTGGATTATTCAGATGTGAGACAAGCTCTTCAAGAATTCATATTCAACCTCAATGTTCCAACCAGAGTGGGTTTTCAATGTCCGTTCAGCAATCTGACCTTCGATTTAAAGGTTCCTTCAAGGATGCATGATCAACCTGTAATAATCGGTGGCATGCCCATGGATGCAACATATGGTGAGTTCCAAGAAGAAATGGATATGTTCAACCTGGCATTTTGCGAAGTAATGATGGCGGGAGATGCCAGTGGACGGGTCTTTACTTTTCCGATTCCCACGATAAATGTCACGAAAGATTTCGATTGGGAAAATCCAGTTACCGAAGCGATAATGAAGATGACATGCAAATATGGGATTCCATACTTTTCAAATTTTGTTTCGAGCGATCTTTCTCCCGAAGATGCGTTGTCTATGTGCTGCCGTCTCCGTTTGGATACGACGGAGTTACGTAAACGCGGTGGAGGTCTGTTCGGATCCAATCCCCTCACGGGTTCTATCGGCGTCGTCACATTGAATTTGCCCAGATTAGCTTTTTTATCATCGAACGAACATGAATTTTTCAAGCGATTGGAATCTATGGCTGATCTGGCAAAAGAAAGTCTTGAACTAAAACGAAAAATTATCGAACTCGAAACATCTCGGGGAATGTACCCGTTCAGTGCTCGATGGTTGGAATTTATCAAACAACGAGAGGGAACTTACTGGGCAAACCACTTCAGTACTATCGGAGTCATCGGCATGGCTGAGGCTTGTCTAAATCTGTTAGGACCGGATAAAGGTCTGCATACGGTTGATGGGCAGATGTTTGCAAAAAACACGTTACAGGTGTTGCGAAACAAAATTGTGTATTACCAAAAGGAAACCGGCCACTACTACAATCTTGAGGCGACGCCTGCTGAAGGAACCAGTTATCGTCTTGCCAAACTTGATAGCACACTCTACCCTGAAATCATCACCGCAGGAATCGATGTCCCCTATTATACCAATTCATCGCAATTGCCTGTTGGATATACTGATGATATTTTTGAAACATTGGATTTACAGGATGGCTTGCAATGCTTATATACGGGTGGGACGGTGCTACATGTATATCTAGGCGAGATGATTGATGATACCCATGTTGTCAAAGAATTACTGAAAACCATTTTCCAGCGATATAATCTTCCATATATCTCGTTGACACCAACTTTCTCAACCTGCGAAGACCACGGATATCTACCTGGAGAAGTGCTTGAATGCCCGACATGTGGAAAACGTACGGAGGTGTGGACAAGGGTTGTCGGATACTTACGGCCAGTGTGTGATTTCAATGCCGGGAAACAAGAAGAGTTTCGCCAAAGAACTGTTTTTAGAATAACCGAAAACGATCACAGGGTAGTCGTATGACGATCGCCGGAATCCAGAAAAGCTCTCTGATTGATTATCCGGGGAAGATTAGCTGTGTTTTGTTTA
>Ga0265294_10000823_pt1 | contig 42207 bp, 43 predicted proteins | sample MunlanPumphouse3_FD_192504 | JGI IMG/M metagenome (GOLD analysis project Ga0265294, IMG submission 192504) | Groundwater microbial communities from a municipal landfill in Southern Ontario, Canada - Pumphouse #3 | ecosystem: Environmental > Aquatic > Deep subsurface > Groundwater | place... | reverse complement strand
GAGATGTGATTCTTTCTGACAGACAGATTTACGCCGAACAATGCCTGTTTCTGACCGTACCACAGATCTAGATCTTCTACGTTAATTGTGCTATCCTCGAATTTTCTCAATGGTTCTCCATCCATCGGAAGCCCTGCCACAGCAAAGTTCTCGGATACCTCTTCTGGCAATACCCCCACCTCTTCTTGTTTGACTTCTTTCTTCTTTGTAAATTTTTTAATATCTATTATTTTACCACCCCAATTTCTTTCTATAGTGGTGTCTTATCAATGAAGCCGATGCGAACATTATGATAATCAATATCATCAATACGAGAGCCGTACCGTATTGATTGGCTGTTGAGTTTGGAATCTCTTTTACCAACATGTATAAATGATAAGGCAGAGACATGACCGGATCGAACAAACTGAATTCATAAGTCCTTTTCAACAGAACCGCCGCTGTAAGCATGATGGGCGCTGTTTCTCCGACTGCGCGCCCTAAACCCAGGATCATTCCCGTTATCATTCCACCCATGCCCGCTGGAATGACGACCCTTACGATGGTCTTCCATTTGCTGGCCCCTAAAGCCATTGATGCTTCTGTGAGTTCATGAGGAACTGCATTCAGAGATTCCTCCGTTGTTTTGATTATTGTAGGAATTATCATCAGTGCCAGGGTTATACAACCTGCCAACAGACACATCCCCCATCCCAACATGGCTACCATTACTGTCATTCCGAAAAGACCGAACACAATAGAAGGCATACCATTCAGGATATCTATCGACTCACGGGCAACAGAAACAAATCTGTTCTTTCCCGAATACTGAGAGAAATATATTCCGCAACAGACGCCAATCGGAAATGCGACCACAGCAGTCAATACCATAAGTTCCAGCGTACCTAATATTGCAGGGCCGATTCCTCCGGTTTTTCCCATGCTTGATGGAACATCGGTAATAAAATTCCAATTTAATGCCGATGCTCCTTTGTACACTAAAACTCCGATGATGATCACAAGAATTACTATCATCGCATATGCTATGGCCCTGAATGATGAATATACGAATACCTGTACCAGCTTAGGGCCCAGATATTTAGCTAGATAGATCGAAGCCACATACACTATCACGCAAAGTATTCCGAATAATATACCTCCTACCATGCCTAAAAACAAATCTGAGATCATGAATCCGAACGCGAAAATCACTGCAGCGAAAACAGTTCTTTTTACAAACGGAATATATCTTTCCAATCTTAGAGATATGCCCTCTGTACTTTTTTCAATTCTCTTAGCAAATGCACCTTTTTTCTTTATGCCTTCGCCCATTTTCCTCTTCGTTCTCTTTATGATATGTCTTGTAAAGAGATTTACTGCCAATACCATCATAAGTAAAATCAATCCCAAAAGGAACAATGCGGAGAAATGTACATCTCCACCCATCCAACTGGTCTCTGGGAACTCTCCTGCTATAGTTGCTGATATTGTTCTTATCGTTGAGAATATATTCCACAATGGTTCTGGTATGATTGCTGTGTTTCCACACACCATCAAAACCACCATCGTCTCACCGATGGCACGTCCTATTCCCAATGTAATTGCTGCCCCTAATCCTGAAGAAGCTGCACGCAAAGAAACTTTCCTTATGGTCTCCCATTTTGTTGCACCCATTGCAATGGATGCTTCATAATATGACTTTGGGACCGCTGAAAGAGCATCTTCAGATACTGAGATGATAGTCGGAGTTGCCATCATAGCCAATACCAATGACCCTGCCAACCATGAATATCCATAACTCAGCTGATCTGGAAATATATCTAGTAACAACGGAATCAATATCACAATCCCTAAGAAACCGTATACCACACTCGGTATCCCTGCAAACAATTCACAAACCGGTTTCACTATGTTCCTAGCTCTTGCTGACGCAATATCTGAGAGATAAATCGCTACACCTATTCCAACAGGCACCGCTATCAATACAGCACCTATTGTCACCAACAACGTCCCAACTATAAGCGAGGAAGCTCCATACACACCTGAACCAGGTATCCAACTTGCACCTGTGATGAAATCCCACAATCCAACCTCGCGCACTGCGTCGAGACTGTTGTATGTGATAAATATCAAAATGAAAAATAACACCGAGACCGTCATTACGACGATCCCGGCTAGAATCAGTTTTGCTTTGTCCGTCTTCCTGATCTTTTGAAATAAAGATCTCTTAGGATCGCCGGGCATATTATTTACATTCATCTGAGTAGGATCATTGCTTAAATTTATTGTATCCGCACTCATGCAAATCACGTTTAGATACTGATGTATCCGCACTCTTCGACTACTTTCTGTCCTTTAGCGGATTGAACGAATTCGATGAGTTTTAACACTGCACCTGTTGCAGCCCCTTTGGTCACCAAGATAAGACTTCTTGAGATCGGATATGTACCGTCTGTGATGGTCTCTTTGGTTGCATCAATACCGTTGACACTCACTGTCATTCCGTTAGTAAGTTCTGAAACATAACCAAGGCCGATATACCCGATAGCTCCTGAAACATTGTTGATAGCTGTTACCATCTCACCATTGGATCCGTATGTCGCATATTTGGACATATCAACTGATGCCAGACCTACAAACTCTTCGAAACAGGATCTTGTTCCTGAATTCGCTTCTCTTACCATCGGTTTGATAACAAGATTATTGCCGCCTACCTGATCCCAATTCGTATATTCTCCACTGTAGATCTTGTTGATCTGATCTAAAGTCAAATTGGATACACCTGCATCCTTATCGACTGCGACGACGACGCCATCTAAAGCGATTACGTATGTGGTCAGTCCTGCTTCGCTTGATTTAGGTTCTCTTGACATCATTCCTAGGTCGATTGTACCATTCAAAGCACCGCTGGCTCCATCTCCAGATCCTGTTGCGGTTATACTGAGGCTGAGCCCCAATTCATTTTCATACTGCTCCTGGATAGCTAACATGATAGGTGCTACTGTCGTAGAACCTCCAATAGTTATTTTCTCTGCGCTGCTTCCGTTGTTATTATTGAGAGCCATTGCACAGCCCGCAATAACAACAACTGCAACAGCCAAGATTGCTACGATTGTCATTGTTCTTTTTTCCAAGGATTTTCACCTTGAATAATATACAATGTTGTTGCTGATATATACTTACTCGATGTATTATATCTATTTCTCTAATACTATATAGTCAATATACTTACATATAGTTACTATGGATATTTTTATAATATATCAGATATATTTAGTATTCGTGGACATAAGACGCGTACAGATAACAGGTGGATCATCATATATGATCACACTTCCGAAAGATTGGGCAGAATCAGTAAATCTGAAGAAGAACGATCCTATCGAAATACAAGCACAAACTGATGGAAGCCTTATATTATTTCCCAATGGAACAAGTTCTGATGGACAATACAGCGTAAAAACGATTGATGCAGACAAAGTACTAGACGAAGATTTCCTTTACAGACAACTAATAGGTGCGTACATAGCAGGGCACAGCAGAATAAAGGTCACATCCCTAAAACAGCTTAGCAGTACCACAACTAATGTCGTTTCCAATTTTACTAAGGTATCAATAGGAATGGAAGTGTTAGAAGAGGATGAAACACATGTACTCATCAAAGATCTTATGGATCATACCGAACTAAATCCGACAAAAAGCATAGAAAGAATGAAGGTTCTGGTAAAAAACATGCTATCAGATGTTTATAATGCAGCATACACCGGAAATATGAACGACATCTCCAATATGAATTCTAAAGATGTCGAAGTAGATAGAATACATTGGCTTATCTCAAGACAATGCAGTATACATCAAAAGGATATCACCCTTTCAAAAAAAATGAACTTGGATCCGTGTTATGTAACAAGATGCCTTTCGATCAGCAGGATCATTGAAAGAATAGGAGATCATGCAGTACTTGTATCTAAAAATCTGAACATGTTATCCAAAGACGGCAAGATCGAGGGCATCGATAAAAGCGTCTGCGATATCGGCAATGAGATCCAAAAACTTTTTGACACTTCCGTTGCAGGATGGCTCGGTAAGAATATGGATGTAGCCGAATCATGCATAGAATCTGGAAAGAACACTGTTAAAAGGATTAAAACCCTATTCAAACTGAACGCAGAAACCGACATAGAGATTGCGTCAGCAACAAATCTGATTGCAAGCAGTTCAAGAAGGATCGCAGAATATTGTATCGACATCTCTGAACAAACAATCAATGCAGCAATGGATTGAAAACATTTGATGCACTCACTACATTCATTCTCTTTGAATTTCTCTTTCATATGATGAACTACAAAAACAATAACGACACAGACAATTACTCAAACGATTTCATAAACATATCTTGTAATTCTAAACTTTCTAAATGTTGATCGCAAACACGACAACAATTCAATTATCATCATTTAAGAAATAAATTCGCTGCCCCAGATTTTCCCATATTCCTATGGTAGAATAGTGTTTTTATTACTTTTTTAATGAACAAAGCATCTCGTCCGATTCGAGATATGGTGCAATATTTGGATCGATATTCAAGGCTATTCTGTGCATTATACCAATCATCGTAGCAATATCCTCATCAGAAAGACCTCTAAAATACTCTTTATAAGCTGCATCGTAGATTTTTATTAGCTTCTGCGCAATTTCTTTTCCAATATCGGTGAGAAACACTTCAAACTTTCTACTTTTATCCGATTCTTTGTTATCATCGACTACGTTCTTTGCTTTCATCTGTGCAATAGCACGGGTTGTATTGGCCTTATCCACATTAAGGCGATCGGAAAGAGATTTCAGAGTACACGGCCCTTGACTCAACGTAAATATGTATACTCCGTTGAGATCTGACAGACCATACTCCACCATGACAGGATGAGTACGGAATGTCAAATCCTTTTTGAACATATGCGCAAGGACCATAGCATTGATTTTCCACAACTCTATTATTTCCATGACATTCACTCATTTTAATTGAACTTCTCTGCAATTTCTATAGAATTCTCCTCATCAGAATCCGATATCTTCTTTGTCTTCATCATTACAGCACCGATGACTGCAAATAAAGTGAGTATTCCTGCAATCAAAAACGAATATGTGACACTTCCACCATATGCTCCGAGAATTGCAGTTGCATAATCTGGGAAAGATGTCAGATAATTCAAAATATCGGTCGAATGCGGCAATATGTCATATATTTCCTGCGGTAGAGTAGGGGGCATAAGTTCTGTTGCGATCTTTCCGTTGATAATAGTAGTAAAAATACCTACAGCTACAGTACTTCCTATTGAACGGAACAAGTTAACTGACGATGTTGTCATTCCCATCTCTTCTTTCTTAGCACTGTTCTGAGCAGCGATCATAACAACCGACATAACGCAACCCATACCAATTCCTGTGATGAATAGATAAAATATAGCTATCGGAACACCACTCGTCATTGTGAGGGTTGACATAAGACCCATTCCGAATGCCGTTACAATAGGCCCTACGATCAACCATGGCTTATATCCTGTCCTCTTGACAGCAAAACCACTTACGATCGAGGTGATCATCATACCTCCTATCAAAGGCAACAAAATAACTCCTGAGTTGGTGGCAGACATTCCAACGACCTTCTGCATGAACATAGGAAGATATGTCATTGCACCCATCATTCCCATTCCGAAGATCATCATTATGATACAACACCAAACGAAAACGTTACCCTTGAATAGAGCAGGCTTAAGAACAGGATCCTTAGCTTTGAATTCATTGAATATGAAAAGTGCCAGCAAGAATATTGCAATTACGATCATCAATCCTGAATCTGCGCTGACCCATGCGAAATCCACTCCTACCCATGTGAAGAACAGAAGCAGATCTATCAGAAACACTGAAAGCAAGGCCATTCCGATATAATCTACATGAACATCATCTATCCGTTCCTGTTTCGGGAACTTCTTCATTGTAAAGATCAATGAAGCAATACCAAACGGTAAATTAATGTAGAACACCCAATGCCATCCTATTGTATCTGTGATGTATCCTCCGAGGAACGGACCTAGACATGTTGCAACTGCGAATAAAGCACCAAGCATACCCTGAATCTTTCCCCTATCTTGAGGCGCATACAGATCTGCTACGGTTGCTGTAGCGACCGGGATTAGTATACCTCCTCCCAGTCCCTGAATAGCACGGAACATGATCAGTTCAGTCATATTATTAGACATTCCTGACAATATCGAACCGCTCATGAACAATAATAGACCTATGATGAATATGGGCTTCCTTCCATACTGATCTGATAACTTTCCTGCTATTGGAATCATGATTGTTTCACAAAGCATATAACCTGTGAAAACCCAACTGTAAAGTTCATATCCGTGAAGGTCTTGAAGAATCGCCGGTAAACTCGTTGCTACGATCGTACCATCGAGACATGCTAATAACATACCGAGACTCAAACCGATCATGATTGAGGCCCTGGTCTTTTTACTAATATTGGACCAGTGTAAATCTGTTGTTTCTATCAATTGTATCACCCCTGTTGATCAAACAACAGTGTTGTAATCCCTCTCAATCTATTTTTGTATATAAATATGTTGACTAATCAACTTATTTATATGAATACACCTGTGATAAAATCCATGAAAAAAACAAATAGTGGGCCCGCCCGGATTTGAACCGGAGTTACTTGCACCCCAAGCAAGAAGGATACCAAGCTACCCCACGGGCCCATGTTGTCTGATAAAATGTTTGGACAGAGAGAGGGTAGCTGCTTTCGCAGTCAACTCTCCCTATGCCCCGTTAAATGGAATTATTATTAAAATGTTTATCCGAGAGGTGCGATCTCTCCGATGAGATCCGCATGAGATACGATCATTCTGCGACAGCAGTATCTCTCGAATCCCAGATCGTCGAGAACCTTCTTTGGATCTTCGCCCATTCCTACACGCTTAACGTACTCAGGGTAGGCACTTCCTACTACCTTTCCGCATGTAAAGCATCTCACCGGTATTATCATGATATCACCTTAACGGTATGACTTCTGTTTCTTGGCACGAGCACCGTGACCAAGGGGATTCTTTGGAAATTTCCTTCTGTCGTCATTGATGATAAGTGTCCTGTCGTAGGACCTGAAGATAGCTTCAAGCTCCTCATCTTTGTAGAAGTCAACTAATCCTCTTGCGATCGCTGTCCTTGCTGCTGCAGCCTGTCCCATGACTCCTCCGCCATTGACGAGAACTGCAATATCGACCTTTGCTGCCTTCTCAGGTACAAGTTCCAAAGGCTCTTCAATCATGAACCTTGCAAGTTCAGGGCTGAAGATACTGAGGGGAATCTTGTTGATAGTAACCTTACCGGTTCCTTCTTTAACGACTGCTCTTGCGATTGCAGTCTTCCTTTTTCCGCTTGTGTTTACGCAATCCATAAGATCATCTCACATTGGATCCCAGGAATTTTGAAACGGCTCCCAGGGTTGTGTATTTACCGGTAATTGTTCTGTCTGCCTCTACTGGCCTTACTTTCTCGCAATCCTCGAACTGTTTCGGGATTCCAACGAAAACGTGAAGTCTCCTGTAAGCATCTCTTCCAGATGTGCTTGTCCAGGGAATCATTCCTCTGACGCACCTTTTGAAAAGAAGGTCTGACCTGCGTGGGTAGAAGGGACCTTTTCTCTTTGTGGTGTCTCCACGTTTGACCTTTGCTAAATAGTCCTGGAAGATAACCTCTTTCTGTCCGGTGATAACGATATCCTCTGCGTTGAGAATGATTACTTCTTCGCCGTCCATAATCATCTCTGCAACGTTGCTTGCGAGTCTACCATGGATAAGGTTTTTGCCATCTATAACTGTAACCATCCAAATCACCTCATGATCCTGACTTTAGAACCCATGGGGTTTAACTCCATGAGTTCTCTGATCGTAATTGCTTTTCCGCCTACCGCGTTGATTCCAGCGGCTGCTGCATCTGAAAAATCAAATGCTGCTACGGTTAATTTCTTGCTGACGCTTCCTGCTGCGAGAACTTTTCCGGGGACAAGTATTGTCTCTCCGTCCTTTGCATATCTTTCGAGTTTGCTCAGGTTCGCTTCGGCCCAGTTCTGTTTAGAACGTTCAAGCCTAAGCGCGATGTCTCGCCAGATTGGAGCTTCTGTTTCCCTTGTCTTTGCCTTAAGATCGAAGATCAAAGCAAGAAGTATGGGATTGGTTTTTGAGCTGTTCATTTTCTGACTCTCCCGACATTCGGTAACGGTTGTAAGAAAAGGTTGTTTAAATAACTATCCTGTGTAAAATTATTCTTATGATGGAATACATCCTGTACAAGACACGGTATAAATTTAAACTACCCCTCCATTAGGGGATATCAGACCGAGTGATATTATGATAAGATTCGGACCAGCCGGAATACCCCTGTCCTGCAAAGGACGCACACTCAAAGACGGAGTGGAAGATGTACACAATCTGAGCTTAACCGCTCTGGAGATCCAGATGGTCAGAGCAGGAGCTTACACCAGATACCCTGATGAGGAAGAGGTGGGACTCGGCATAAAGGACATAACAGAGGGATTTGTTGTGGAATTATTCAGGGACGGAGCGCCCATATGCGACCCCAATGAACCCATAGAGGAAGAAGACGAACTCATCTACATGCCCTCTGGTATTACAGATAATTTTGGCGAGTTGTATCAGGTCGGAGACATGGCCAAAAGATTGGATGTCAACATTTCACTTCATACACCTTATTACATGGATCTTGGATCCAACAATGAGCTGACAGATACATGCCTTAACAGCATAAGACATGCTGGTCTTATCGTCAATGCCCTATCTGGAGACATCGTCGTCACAAATCTCGGACTCTATACCGGAAAACTTCCAGAAGAAGAAATTGATGAGAATATCATCAACAACGTCGTGGAACTAATGGAATGGTGGAAAGACAATGGCCTTACACCACGTCTCGGAGTAGAGATCACAGGTCAGCAATCAGTGTTTGGATCATTGGATCAGGTATTGGACCTCTGCGAACAGGTCGATGGTGTTGTACCTGTACTGAATTTCCCACACTATCATTCACGTACAAACGGATCACTCATCGATTCAGATGATTTTCTTGAAGTCCTTCAACAAGTAGAACCGTACTGTGAAGGAGGCATACATACTGCATTCGCAGGTGTAGAACACGAGGACGGAAACGAAAGAAGGCTTACTCCTATCAAGAAGGGAGATCTCAAATTCGAACCTCTCGCAGAAGCACTTTGCGAAATTAAACCGAATGCCACGATCATTTCCAGTTCTCCGCTTTTAGAGCATGACGCCATGTATATGAGGATCATCAATGAAAGAGTCCTCAGTAAAAGAGTCGCCAAGGCTATCAAAGAGAAGAAAAAAGCCGAGGCTGCAGCTTTACCAGCCGAGGAATGACCTTGGATACAATAGATTATCTTGAAAGCCGCTGCAAAGTAGCCATAACATCTATTCCTGATAAGGATAGAGATAAACTTATAGATCTTATAATGACAAAAGAAAAGATCTTTGTCTACGGTTCAGGAAGATCTGGGCTAATTGGACAATTATTTGCAGTACGTCTCGTCCAGATTGGTTTTGATGTATATTTCGTAGGAGATATGACTACACCTATCATAAAAAAAGACGATCTTACAATATTGATCTCTAATACAGGACATACTGTCTCTGTTGTTCAAACAGCAGATATCGCACGTCGTATCGGATCTCATGTCGTTTCCATTACATCATCATCGTCAAGCAAATTGGCGCATATCTCAAACACTGGCATAATACTAGATATAGAAGAAGACCTAGACTCGGCAGAATTAGCACCTTTAGGAACCATCTTTGAAGATTCGGTATTACTATTCTTTGATTCACTAATTCCTGATCTGATGAAGAAAATGAAAGTTACAGAAATAGATATGCGTAAAAATCATGCTATCTGGGTATAATCAATCTGAATCCATTATGAGCATGGGGACTTTATTGGGTTCTCCATCGACACATTGAAATGCTATTATCGTCGAATCAGCTGGATCTACAACTATTGCGAATCCTATATCCTTTCTGAATATACCTTCATGCGTTTTGATATCTATGTCTGACAAATAACATCCGTATCCAGGATGAGAATGATACCATCCGACGATGACGCCTCTACACCGATCGATAGAGCCGAAAAGCTGTTCTAGAGATTCTTTGTTGAATCTCACACTCACCTCATTTGAATCGAGTTTAGACGTTGCTGTCCCCGTAACGATAACGTATTCACCTTCATCATCACGATATGCGGAACCCATCATGAGGCCCATGATCTCTTTGTTATCTAAGTAGCCTTCATCTGCATGATCGGCAATATTGCTGAGCACGGCCTCTGTAACGTATAATGAAGTTCCTTTCACAGTACGCTGACGGAACTCTAATTCCTTGACCTCTGAAGCTATTATCTTAGGCATTACTGTCACCATAATTTACACTGACCTTGAACTTAGGGCGGTTATTCTTATACCAATTAGCTGCAGACATGCATGATTCCGTACCATAAGGATTGAATGGGTTCGGATCGGTAAGAAGCTGTTCCACACCTTTTACAAAAGATAGCAAAGAAGAACCGAATGACCAATTATCTAATGTTTTCACACAAACATATCCGCCATCGCCAGGCATCATTATGTTCGGATGATATATCGTTGTGAGCCATTTTGCTCTAGGCCGCTCATATGGATATTCCTCTGATATTATCATCATGAAAAGATGATCGCTTCCTGCCTCTGTCTCTGAGATCTTGGTCGGCATATTGCTAAGGCCTATCTGTATTTCAATGGGAAACTTTGCCGTCTCTGGAACTGGAGGTATCCTCAACCCCAAATAATCATTGAGATCTTTTATCTCGTTGTTTAATCTTCTGACAAGTACAGGACGCACGAGACCCATTTACATTCCGCCTTCCGGATCTGGAATCATCTCGATGACATCATCTTCACAGAGATTGATCTCATCGACGGTCTGATTCTTATTCAGAAGTTTAGAACCTTTTCTCAGAACGTATGCTCCTGCATCCTTTCCCCAATATTCTGCGGCGGTATCGATTATTTCCGTCACAGATTCATATGATTCCAATTCCATTCTGATCGATGAATTGTTCAGTGTATTCACAACAGTTATTCTTACAGTCATTTTCATTCCTTCATTGTGTGATTCGGACATTCCGGATCGATTGCAATCTCCAAGTTCTCCATTATTCCCGTTTCTCCGTTATAATACATAACATTGGAAATGCAGAGATCTGCCCTTCCTGAAAGTAATTTCATTGCCTCTCTAACCTGAGCGGCAGCTATTATTGATGTTGTCGTAATCTCTGATGCAGTTTTCGGAACAAACATCATTCCGTTTCCGGTACATGAAAAACGCGTGTCTAAGACCTTCATATGGCTCTTATTCATCGTGCACTCCAGACACGGCCCATCAGGAATGATCACTTGGACCTTTCCTCTGAATCCATCGGTTGCTCCGTCAATATATGGAATATTATTGAACATAGCATGAGAATTCACGTGTAATCTTGCAGAAATATTATCCAAACATCCCAAGATCACATCATAATCCCATTTCTCCAGTTCCTGTACTTTCGAGACTATTGGAGTTATATTTACTTCATGATCCAATTCCGAAGCCCTTCTTGCTAGGATATCGGCCTTCATCGTGCCTTTTCCATCTACTTCTCTGAAGAATACACACCTACTGAGATTAGAAACAGCGATGTCATCCATATCGATAATCGTTATGTCTTCAAAGCCTGCAAGCACCATACATTTGACAGCTTCGTTACCCAACGCACCCGCACCTACAACAAGACATCGAGATGCATGTATCTTTTGCATATCCAACCACGCTATACGTTTCATCCTGTCGAAACGATCTAGATCGTGGGCTCCGGCCTTCATGCAAAGGGAATCTACATTTCATATAAAATAATAGTAATAAGTTTAATAGAGAAAAGATGATTTACACTAACCATGACTGTACCGCTTCCGGAACACGATCACTGCAAATTCTGCGGAAATCCTATTCCATTTGATATGGCATACTGTTCAGAGGAATGTTATTACAAATATCAAGCCAAGATAAAAAAGGAGAAACAGAACACTATGCTCTTTTGGGGATTGGCTGCCTTGAGTGTTATCGTCATCTTTGCCGTGAAATTGATCCTCTGAATCTTCAGAACATCTTCTTTGTTATTGCGACATTGTGCACACGAACTATGTCCGCTCCGCTTTTCACAGATATCCTAGCTGCTTCCGCAGATGCCTCATCCCTTTCCATTCCTGGGAATTTAACAGACAGGAATCTCTTTCTAGAAGCTCCTATGAGTATCGGATATCTCTCGCTGAAGAATGAACAGTTCTTGATTATCTCCATATTCTGATCTGGCGTGGTCCCGAATCCCACCCCGGGATCGAGAATTATATTTTTTTCCTTCATTCCTGCATCTAAAGCCGCTGTTATCCTATCATCCAAAAATCTCTTTATCGGCCTGAGGACACTACCTTCCATTAGATCTGTTCCCAATGTCTTAGGTGTTCCGTGCATATACATTATGACAACAGGAACATCCGATGAAGCTGCAAGAGCCAGCATACTCGGATCTGTAAGGCCGCGAATATCATTGATGATGGATGCTCCGACACTGAGCGCTGCTTCTGCAACCTGTGGTTTCATCGTATCCACTGATATTGGAACATCTATCAAAGGCACCAATTCCTTCAGAACAGGAATCACTCTAAGCAATTCATCTTCCACAGTAATGGGATCTGAACCCGGACGTGTGGATTCTCCACCGATGTCGATTATATCTGCACCCTGATCGATCAGTTCGAGAACGTGCTTAACAGCACTTTCTTTGGTGCAATACATATCTCCGTCGGAGAATGAATCCGGAGTTACGTTCAGAATTCCCATTATGAACGGTCTTCCGTTATTCCCTGATCTGCGCCAGGAACTTGGTGTTGACATTGATCATCACAGGTGACTGTCCACCAATTCCACCAGATCTACAACCTCAATCTTCCTGTCTCCTTTTGCAGCCTCTAAATTAGAGACGCAGAATGGACACGTGGTGATGATGGTGCCTGCGAAAGATGCCTCGTCAAGCCTTGTACCTGCGATGGCCATAGCTTCCTCGGGATATGCGGACCTTACTCCTCCCCCTCCGCCACAGCAATGGCTTGTTGCACGGTTATACTGCATCTCCTTGAAATCGACTCCCGGGAACTTCTTGATGACATCCCTGGGTGCATCATAAACATCACAATGTCTTCCAAGATGACATGGATCGTGGTATGTGACCTTGCCTTCCAGCGCCTTGAGTTTGAGATCCTGCTTTGCAAGGAACTCTGTGATGTGAAGCACTTCGAACGGAACATCCACATATTTCGGATATTCCTTCTTGAACATCCTGTAACATCCGGCACAAGAGAGCACTAGTGTCTTGACACCTAACGATTTGATGTTATCAACATTCTTCTGCATGATCGGAGTGATCTGCTCCTGCGGCCATCCAATACGCTGAAGTACGGAACCGCAACAGATCTCGTCAACTGTGGTGAAATCTACATTCAGTTTATTGAGGATCGATATCGTAGCGGCTGCTGTCTTCTTGGATCTGTATGTAGCTGTGCATCCTATGAAATATCCTATGTCTGCTTTGTGAGGTTTGAGTCCTATTGTCTCTACAACAGATTTCTCCTCTTTGAACGGATTTCCGTACTTCAGGATACTCTCAGACATTGCCTTGTGCTTAGGAAGTATGTGTCCGTTCTTAACGAGATCCGCGCGGCAAAGCTCGACTATGTCGACAATATCTACTTGAGAAGGACATCTCCTGACACAATCTGCACAGGTAGTACATGTGTACATGTTCTCCATTACAGAATCGTCTGCTTGAATATCTCCGTGGAGTAATCCATAAGTTAGAATGATACGTCCTCTGGACAGCGCTGAATCCCATCCGATGGCTTTGAATGACGGGCATACGCTCTTACAGAATCCGCACATCGTACAGGTATTGAGTGCCTGTGTCACTTTCTTGATCTTGTCTGCTTCGAATTGACTCATATTCTCGACCCTTGGAATTGTTACGCTTCCGTCCATGAGGACGATAACTTTTGCGTTTGGTTTCTGTTTGAATGCTTCTTTCACTGCATCCGCGACTGTCGGGAATGGTGTTATGTTAGCAGCATGGATGACCCCTGGATCCAGATCTGTAACTGCCCAGATAGATGCCCATGTGGCGATCTCGGCCATCTTTGCCGCTTTATGATACCCCAACTTGTATTCTATCTTGAGATTCTCCAAGACCTGATTCGGATCTTTGGATGATGATAATTGTGTTAGGAATGATGCACTTCCAGTACCTTCCCTACACTTCGATACCATTATTATGATTCCACCATCTTTCAATGCCCACTTTCCATTATCCAGGGCCTTCTGTGACTGGTAAAGATCGACATCCATCGGGTATGGTGCAACAGAGATGACGATGTCTGCCTTCTCTGGTATAGGAACAGAGAATACCTCATTCGCCCACTCAACAGCCTTGTCAAATGCCGGGTTGAGGTCCCCGGATGCTACCTTGTAAATGTTCTGATGCCTATCGAGGACCATTTGAATGGAGAATATCTTCTTTCCCTTGACGATCTCTAATGCATCCATCATATCCTCATGCACCGGATTTCCCTTTAAGATCAATGACTGGGCCTCTTTCTTCATTGCCATTTTATGGTTAGCTTCAATGGTCTCGTAAGAAGCAACTCCAGGCAAGAATGATTTCCTTCCACCGGTATAACCTGCAAAATAATGGGGCTCCACACTGGTAATGATGACCAGACGGTCAGCATCCACTGCGATCTTATTAACATTCATCGGAGTGCCATTCTTGGACTTTCCGAGATTGACACACTCTGATTTCTTTGCATCATGAACAATGATCCTATCCTTCAATTCCGCATAGTGAGAACCGAATACGAAATCGTACTCTTCTTGAGTCATGTCCCTGTGTGCTCCGGTAGCAATGAGATATCTTGCCTGCCTAAGGTCCATTTTCTTAGACAGAGCATCAAGTACCTTTGCGGTAGGTGTCGGACGCGTGCCATCGTTTACGATGAATACTATATCCTTTCCGCCTTTCAAAAAATCTAACAATGAATCGTATCCTATCGGATTGTTGATAGACTCGTTGATAACATCATCTGCTGCCTTGCACATAACGTCCTTCGGATAGAATGTTCCTATGTAGTTATCCTTCGGAATGTCTATCTTTTGGACTCCGTCCTTTCCGTATTTCACGTTTACTATCATATGAGACCAATCAACTACAATACGACAACCATTTTTAAGCATTTAGTCGCGCACGTACGCAAGAACGCTACTAAATCTGCTCTTAGACAAAATAGTATTTGAACAACGTAACATATCGCTACATAATGGCCTCTCTGAAAGAAGTTGGCGAAAAGAATATCATACAGAATATACTGAATATCATCAGACCGTGTTCACAACTCGGACCTGGCGATGATGCAGCTATCGCTTCAGCGGATGACGGCAAGGTCGTTATCTGCACAGATGTTGTAACATTCGACAGACATTTCCCCAAGGGAATGACATACGAGCATTTCGGATGGACTGCCGCCGCGGTAAACTTTAGCGACATAGCTAGCATGGGAGCAAAACCTACTGGCTTCCTTGCAGCATTGGCATTGCCCGAGGACATGGATGAGAATGATCTCTACGATATCATGAGCGGTATAGATCAGTGTGCAGAATTCTGTGGAACCACTATTTTGGGAGGAGACACAAAATTCGGACCGGGATTAATCGCTGGCACCGCAATAGGATCCTTAGAAGGAAGAAAACCTCTAACTAGATCTGGTGCAAAACCTGGAGATGTCATTGCAGTTACTGGATGTCTCGGAGCCGCTGCAGCAGGATTCTTCGCGATAGAAAATGATATTTCAGATAAGGATTCGATATTCTCATTGATGGTTCCTATACCTAGAGTTGAAGAGGGCCTGGCACTTTCGAAATCCAATGCAGTAACGGCCTGTATGGACCTCTCAGACGGTCTTGCGGAAGCAGCAAAGAGCATCTGTAAAGCAAGCCACGTTGGAATGGATATACAAATGGATTTCATTCCTGAGGGAGAGGGTGTAAAGGATATCTGTAAAATTTTAGATATGGATAAGAAGGACCTGACCTTATACTGGGGAGGAGATTACGAACTTCTGTTCACATTCAAAAAAGAACAGATAGACTCACTTTACAAAGCTGGTCTGGTATTCTCAATAATCGGAATCGTGACAAATGATGACTGCCCCTACATAATTGAAGGCAATGAGAGGACAAGGATGAAAGATGGGCGCTATTAATCCAATCGTAGAAGCCAGGTATTACCATAAGGAAGGCGATATCTATGTATGCGATCTGTGTCCGCATAGGTGCAGGATACCTGTCGGAGGAATAGGAAGATGCATCGCTAGAAAAGGCGAAGAAAACATGTTATCCGCATATAATTATGGAAGAGTGTCCTCAATAGCAGTAGATCCTATCGAAAAAAAACCTCTTTACCATTTCTATCCTAAAAGCAAGATCTTCTCCATCGGGGGAATCGGTTGCAACATGTCCTGCAAGAACTGTCAGAATTATTCTATTTCAATATCTGTTATCGGTAAAAAACGTACAACATACGAAACACCCGAAGAGATCATCTCATTATGCAGAAGAGAAAAATTGGATGCTATCGCATTCACTTACAATGAGCCTTTCATTTGGTTTGAATATATAATGGACATCATGACCTGCGATCCCGATCTAAAATATGTCATTGTAAGCAACGGACTCATAAATGAAGAACCACTCAAAGAGATCTGCAAACATGCCGATGCAATGAATATCGATATCAAAGGATTCACAGACGAATTTTACATGAAGGTCTGCGGAGCCCATTTGGATGATGTACTCAGATCCACCAAGATAATCTTCAAAGAAAAAGTCCACCTTGAGCTGACCTATCTTGTTATTCCAGGATACAATGATTCCGAAGACGAGATAAGGAAATTCTCTCTTTGGGTAAGAAACGAACTGTCTGAAAATGTACCCGTCCATTTCTCAAGATTCCATCCTGATTTCGAAATGATGGATATCCCTATGACACCTGTGGAAACTATCCTGGCATGCAGGGATATAGCCGATTCGTGCGGACTCAATTACGTCTACGTGGGTAACATCTTATCGGATGACGGATCCGATACTTACTGTCCAGAATGCGGTACAGCTGTGATCAAACGTCTGGGATATCTTGTTGACATTGTTGCACTTGATGGGTGCAGATGTGCCTGTTGTAAGAACAGACTTCCAATCATCCGATAAGGAACAATGGATTTCCTATAAATGCTATGAATATCGCAGATATGGTCATTGGAATTATGAATGGTATCATAGGTGTTATCCAAACCCTCTTGCATCCAGATTCTGTAAGCCTTACGAATACTTCCTGCTCATTCTCAGGAATTCCACAGGGAACTAATTTCCCTTCGACAAAATCTTCGATCGGCCATACATGAGACACTTTAGCTTTCTCAAGGTCCATTTTATAACCCAATAGCATCCTTCTACATTTATCCCCGTTCTTTACATTCACCAATACAAAATAGATGCATGTGAGCCCTGTTAGCATGGCTGCAAAGAACAATACAGATATTGAAAAAACAAATATCTGACTGATTTGTCCAGATGGAACACTTATGAGCGGAAATGAACTGAATGCAGGATACATCGGAAACAGCATAGATAGAGTGATTAGACATTTTGCATCAGCACCTCCCCTAACAATCCCAAATATATACATTCCCATGAAGATGATATAACATGCAGGAACAGAGGCCCATGCTACTATTATGGGATCGTTGATATCGTAAAATATTGCAACTGCGAACAAGATTGCCATCAGCAAATAGAATGACAGAACATGACCTTCCCTTTCCCAGAGTATATCGACAAGTATCAGGACAGACCCTGCAGCCAAACAGAGATATTGCCATTTGAATCCACTATCCTTAACTGCGAATACCGTGAATATGATAATACCTGTAATACCCAATATCAACCAATGAATATCGGAGACCTCTCTTTTCTTCCAATCACTGAAACTTGCGGAAATCATCACGATTACCATCACTATTACTGCAATTATCCAAAAGACTGCCACATCTAGCACAAATACAGGTACTACTCAATAGATATTATTTTATCTTGTAAAAATCTGTACCATTTATGAAGTGGAGGGGAGTTTGTGTAGCGTTAGCCGTCATTTCGATGCTTGCTTTGACATCTATACCTATTAGCGGCATAGAAGCTACCGCCCCTGAAGAAACCGATATCGGAATCGTACCGTATGAAACTGAATTAGACCTTAATGCCGGATCCTCGGGCTATTTGACTGTCATAATCACCAACACCCTGGCCTATTCAAACGATACCTCGCTTGAGAATAACCGTGCAATATACATCTCTGTATCTTCCACTAATAGTAATATCTCAGCCACCCCTAACATAAAGGACTTCATATTAGGTGGCCAGGAAAATCAAGTAATAACTATAACTGTAGATGCTGGAAAATACACCAGTACCGGAACATACACGCTTACAATAAATCTTAAAGTGATGTCCCTTGATTCTTCTGATTCTCCAATATATGTAACACATGATATCGGCCTCAAGATCTCTTCTGCACTTTCTGCAGGATCTGAATTCAATAAGATTCTAGGTGTATGGGAGAATCCTCTTCCAGAACCACTTAACACGCCTGCTGCGACCGCAATAATCTCATTTATTCTTTGGGTCTTGATCGGACTTGCAATTGTGATGATTGCTCTGCCTATACTAGTACACATTTTGAACAGCGGAAACAAAAAAGAAGAAAAAGTCAAACTCGGGATCATGAAATTGCTTATGATCGTTGTTCTCATCTGGGCAGTCAGTAAAAGCTTACATATATACGGTGCATCAGAAAGCATGGTAGATACATTCCAAACATGGTTCTATGTCTTTTACATAATATTAGGAGCAGTCATTGCTTGGAAGCTCTTTATCGTCTTTATAGAATTTTCTCTCAGAAAGATCGATACGAACCTCAGCATAAGTGGCAATACATCTTCTGATGATCTCAAACCACTGCTGCATCTATTAGGTAAACTGTTTATCACAGTATTTGCCGTTGCAATGGCCATGGCTGCATTCGGATTCAATCTCACAGCGATAATAACAAGCGCAGGAATAGTGAGCTTGGGAATAACGTTGGGTGCACAGAATGTTTTGAACCAATTCTTCAGCGGCCTCGTATTGTTGATAACACATCCGTTCAAAGCAGGTGACCTTGTTCATATAGGTGCAACATCCACTGCAACTTACAAAGTATCAAGAGTAGACATAATGAATACCGTATTCGAAAATTGGGCGAATGAAGAGACAATAATCATGCCTAATAACACAGTCGCATCCAGCACCATTGTCAATCTTACTGATGAGAATCTAATGTATAGAATCAACGTCTTCATGGGCATCGCTTACGGAGAAGATATCAACAAAGCAAGAAAGATCATGCTCGACATAGGTATGGAACATCCTGAAGCCATTCTTGATGGTTCTGTCGATAAGCCTTACACCAGAGTAGTAGAATTCAAAGATTCTTCGATTAATCTTAGACTTAGCCTTTACATAAGAGATTACAACAATTATGGTATTGTCGAGGGAGAACTCAGACAGAAGGTCTATGAAGAGTTCACAAAAGCAGGAATAAATATTCCATTTCCGCAGATGGACGTTCACTTGGACTACAAAAACACCAAAAAAGAATGAAACTTCTTCTTTTCTTTACTTCGGAAGTCGTAATTATAACAATGTTTTTCGTTATCATCTTGTATATTAATAAGAATTTAAATAGTACAACTTAGCTTATGCGCAATTAGATTTACTAAATCTGATAAACGGTGATTCTGATGATTGACAACCTAGATAAGCGCATCTTAGAAATAATGAAGAAAGATTCGAGATGCCCATTCGTGGAAATTGCTAGCCAACTCGACGTTTCCGAAGGAACTGTAAGAAGCAGGGTCCATAGGATGACAGAAGAGGGCATCATCCGCGGATTTACAATCAAGACAAGTTCCAAAAATGTGAAGGCCCTTGTCGAAATCAGGATTGATGTCAACACAGACACAGAGGATATCGCAAAGGAACTTGCGAGTTATGACGGTGTAACTGAAGTATTCGAAGTCACCGGAGATCAAGATATAATCGCGATAGTCGACGTGGAATCATCACAACATCTTAATGAGATCATAGAAAGAGTGCGCCGTTACGATAACATACTCAGTACGCGTACTCGTCTGATACTCAAAGAGCATTTTGGAGAGAATTAAATGTTTAAAGGTACAGCAACAGCACTTATTACCCCTTTTCAGAAAGATGGATCTGTCGACGAAGACAGTCTAAGAAGATTGGTTGACTTCCAGGAAGAGAACGGGGTCAAGACCGTCGTTCCTTGCGGATCCACCGGAGAATCGGCAACACTCAGTCATGAAGAACACATTCATGTCATCAGTATAGTGATCGATCAAGCCAGAAAGGCAAAAGTCCTTGCGGGAGCTGGAAGTAATTGTACATCAGAAGCGGTAATGCTCAGCAAACGCGCAGAAGACCTCGGAGCTGATGGCATACTTTCGATCTCCCCCTATTACGTCAAACCTACACAAGAAGGCATATACCAACATTTCAAAGCGATTGCGGAATCTGTCAAAATCCCTCTAGTCGTTTACAACGTCCCTGGAAGGACTGGCTCCAACATTGATGCAGATACAACACTCAGACTTGCAGAGATTGATGGAATAAATGCTATAAAAGAAGCAAGCGGAAACCTTGCTCAGATAGAAAAGATTATCAGAGAAAGACCAAAAGGATTCGAAGTTCTAAGCGGAGACGACGGACTGACCTACACTCTCATGTGCAAGGGTGCAGACGGTGTCATCTCGGTAACTTCCAACTGCATACCTGCAAAAGTATCTCAAATGGTAAATTGCATCATTAACGGGGAAAAGAAGGAAGCAGAAGCACTCAATAATGCCATATATCCTCTGTTCAAGGCAATGTTTGTAGAATCTAACCCTATACCGATCAAATACGTGATGCAAAGACTTGGTTACGGAAACGGATCTCCCAGACTTCCGCTTACGCCTATAAGTGAAGAAGGAAAGAAAAAATTAGATCCAATCCTTGAACAGATGGGCCTCTGAAGGCGAAGCTATGATTAACGTAGTCATCGGAGGAGCAACTGGAAAACTTGGAAGTTTGGTCTGTGACATCATCGTTAAATCAGATGATATGAGACTGGCTGGTACAATAGTATCCGAGAATGGCGGACATATAGGAAAAGAACTCTATCCTGGCATAATAGCCGTAGGTCCGGATAAACTCAACGACCTTTTGAAAGATGCAGATATCTATGTAGACCTCACATCGCCTGATGCTGCGGCTAAAATCCTATCAGAAATTCCGAAAACAGGCACCAATATAATTTTAGGAACAACAGCCGTTCCGAAGGACATCATCGATCGCATGACCGAGAATGTAAAGAAAAATAACACTTCAGCATTGATCTCTGCGAATTTCACAATAGGCATCAATGTATTCTGGAAAATGTGCGAGGAAATGGCGAAATATCTTCCTGATTACGACATAGAAGTCATTGAGGCGCATCACAGCGCCAAAAAGGATGCCCCCTCCGGAACAGCGGCAGAGACCGTGAGAAGACTTCAAATGGTTACAGGCATTGAAAAAACTGTATACGGAAGAGAGGGCATAACAGGCCCCAGACAGAGAGAGATCGGTGTCCACTCGATACGTGCAGGGGACATCATCGGAGATCATACTGTGATCTTCGCAAAAAATATGGAAAGATTAGAATTGACACATAAAGCCATCTCCCGCGAAGCTCTTGCAAGAGGTTGTATAAAATCAATAAGATGGATGGCAGACAAGAAAGATGGAAAGATCCACAGTATGAGTGAGGTGCTTGACCTATGATCACAGTTATGAAATTCGGCGGAACCAGCGTGGGTTCCCCAGACGCATTGCAGAGAGTTGCAAATATCATCATTGCCAGTGAAGGTGAGAAGGTCGTTGTCGTTTCGGCAATGTCTGGTATCACAAACTTCCTAGTAGAGGCCACAGAACACGGCACGATAGAGAAAAAACAGGAGATCTTGGATCAATTTGACAAAAAACACATGGATGTCGCCACTCAATTGTTCAACGACGAACAGATGAAAGAATTCATGATCGATTATACGATCAGATTCGAAAGATTCAAGAATCTCATACTTGACGACAACTCATCTAATGACCATTTCTACAAAGACAATGTTACATCTCAAGGAGAGAGATTCTCATCTCTGATATTGTCCCACCTTCTGAGATCTCTCGGAACCAAATCCGTAGCACTTACCTCGGAGGACTGCGGTATCGCAGCAGAAGGCCGTCCCCTTTCGGGATACGCCGTACTGAAGAAGACGGAAGCAATGATGACCATCAACGTTAAACCATATATCGATGCAGGAATCGTACCTGTTATAACTGGTTTCTATGGTATCAATGAAGACGGAAAGCCTCTTACATTCGGAAGGGGCGGATCGGATTATTCTGCAGCTATCATTGCAAACACACTCAACGCAGATCTTCTGGAGATATGGACGGACGTTGACGGATTCATGTCAGCCGACCCCAGGATCATACCGGAAGCCATTCGTATCGATGAAATGAACTTTGGAGAAGCAGCAGAACTTGCATATTTCGGAGCAAAAGTATTGCATCCGAGAACCATAGAACCAGTAAGGATGAAGCATATCCCTTTGAAAGTTAGGAACTCATTCAAGCCTGAGGAACCGGGAACACTGATTCATCATCTTAGAAAAACAAAAGATGAATTGCTCAGAAGCGTTGCCATCAAAACAGATCTTTCAATAATTGCAATCAGCTCTGCAGAGATCGCATTCCACCCTAAGATGGTGGCAAGGATAATCGAAAAGATCGCAGAGAACGATGTCATCATCTATTCAATATCCACATCACTTTCAACGGTCGCTTTCCTTGTCCATAACAACGATGTTAAAACAACACTGATGAAACTTAATAGTTTGAACCCTAAAGATATCGAAAGGATCGAAGTAAAAAGTGATGTGGCACTTGTATGTGCAGTTGGAGATAATCTTCTCGCAAAATGTGGCGTATCGGGAGATATATTCACTGCCGTAAAAGAAGCAAATGCAAATGTAGAGATGATCTCAGAAGGAGCATCAGATGTATCACTGAATTTCGTAGTGCCTATGGCTAAAGTAACAGATGTTGTGAAAATTCTCCACAATAAATATGTCGGAGGCGACATACAATGAGAGATTATGAATCAGAGAACGGAATAATGATGTTCGGCGGAATGCCCGTGACGGATATCGCAGAAAAATTCGGAACACCTGTATACGTAACAGACGAACAGAGGCTAAGAGAAAATTACCGCAACATCTATAACGCATTCGCAAAGAATATCGACACCAAGATCCACTATGCCTGTAAAGCTAACACCAATCTTGCAATATTGACCATCCTGGCACAAGAAGGTTGCGGCATAGACGCAGTATCTGTAGGAGAAGTGATGACCTGTTTGAAGGCCGGTTTCACTCCTGATAAGATCATATACACCGGCGTCAACGTCAGCAATGATGAACTCAAAGCCGTAACGGATCTGGGCGTAATGATCAATATAGATTCTATTTCGGAGATGGAAAGACTTGCGAAGATCAACACAAAGCTTCCTGTATCGTTCCGCATCACCCCTGGTGTGGGTTCCGGACACAGCGATAAAGTAATCACCGGTAAGAAGGGCTCGAAGTTCGGTATCCCCAAAGATAAGGTCATTAGTACATATCTTAGAGCTAAAGAACTCGGATTCGATATAAAAGGTATCCATGCTCACATTGGATCTGGTGGACAATCTGTCGAACCTTTCATGGATATGATGGAAGTCCTTATCGATACAGTCAATGAACTCAAAGAAAACGGAATAGAACTGGAATTCATAGACATGGGTGGCGGAATAGGAGTTCCTTACAAACTCAATGAAGAAGAAATGGATATCAATGATCTCGCCATCAACCTCGCTTCGATGATCAAAGAAGAAACATCTATCAAAACACTTATCCTCGAACCTGGAAGATACATTATCTGCGATTCTACCATTCTGCTTACGAAATGTGTAGATGTAAAAGATGCTGAATCGAAAAAATATGTCGGAGTGGACGCAGGATTAAATACTCTGATCCGACCTGCAATGTACGATTCATATCATTACGTTACCCTGGGTAATAAATTCGGAAAAGCATGCACCGCAAAATACGATGTGGTAGGGCCTATCTGCGAATCCGGTGACTTCCTTGCACACGAAAGAGTACTGCCCGATCCACAAGAAGGAGATATCGTAGCAGTATACAACGCAGGAGCATATGGATTCTCGATGTCCAGTAATTACAACTCTCGGCCTTTATGTGCTGAAGTACTTGTCAACATGGGTGAAGCAGAACTTATCCGCGAACGCGAAACAGTAGAGGAACAGTGGAGACATCAAATAATTCCTAAGAGGCTTCAGTAATGAAATTTTGGAAATACCAAGGCATAGGCAATGATTTCATAGTCCTTGACGGCACTGAAGGAAACCTCTTCATCGACAACAACTGGTGCAAGAAAGTCTGCGACCGTCACTATGGTATCGGTGCGGATGGAGTACTCTACATATTACCTGGAGAGAACACAGACCTCACCATGAGGATCATTAATGCAGACGGCTCCGAAGCTGAAATGTGCGGAAACGGGATCAGATGTGTTGCTAAACATGCATATGATTTCGGTCTTATTAAAAAAGAAGAATTTTTCATTCATACATTGGCTGGAGACTTGAAAGCAAAGGTCAAAACAAATAACAGAAAAGTTACGACCGTTCAAATCGATATGGGTGCGCCCATCCTAGATGGAAGAAAAATACCTATTGACCATGATGGAGAATTCGTCAATCAGTCATTCGATGTAGACGGAATCAGAATCAAAGCAAACGCCGTTTCTATGGGAAATCCTCATTTCATAACGTTCACAGATCTTTCTGAAAAAGAAATAGACAGACTAGGGCCCATCATCGAATGCAATCCATTCTTCCCCCATAAAACCAACGTAGAATTCTGCAGGATTGAGAACAAAAAAATCTATATCAGAGTATATGAAAGAGGTGCAGCATGGACACTTGCGTGCGGCACCGGAGCATGCGCTACAACTACCGTTGCGGCACTCAACGGACTGGTTCCTTTAGGAGAACCCGTAGATGTTCACCTCCCCGGAGGATGGCTTAAAATCACAGTAGACAAGGATCTCAAATATGTCCTTATGGAAGGACCCGCAGAACTTGTATTCGAAGGAAATATCAATTGAAAGTGATAACAATGGCAAAATACGAACAAGCAGAAAGGCTTCAGAAATTACCCCCTTATCTATTTGTCAGGCTTGAAAAGTTGGCAGCTGAGAAAAGAGCAGAAGGAATGGATCTTATAGATTTCGGTATCGGAGATCCAGATCTTCCAACTCCAGAAATTATTGTAAAAGCTCTGCAAGAAGCTGTAGCAATCAATAAGAATCAAAAATACTCCTCATCACAAGGAGAGAAGGACCTCAGGGTCGCAGTCGCAGAATGGTACAAGAAAAGATTCGATGTTGATATCGACCCGAATACACAGGTCTGTATCACACTCGGATCCAAAGAAGCCATATTCAATATTTCACAAGCATTCGTCGAATGCGAAGATACTATCATCGCACCAAGTCCTGGATATCCTGTTTACTCCGGAGCATCGACACTTTTCAACGAAGCAAAATGTGTTAAGATTCCACTTAAAGAAGAAAAGAAATGGCTTCTAGATGTTAGTGATTGCCCGACCGGTGCAAGGATGCTATACATCAACTATCCTAACAACCCGACAGGCGCAACATGTGACATACCATACCTGAAAGGTGTTTATGATTGGTGCCAAAAAAATAAGACAATCCTTTGTCTAGATAACGCTTACTCAGAAATGTGCTATGATGGCTATCAGGCGCCTTCAATACTTCAGGTCGGACCTGATGCCGTCGAATTCGGTTCATTCTCAAAGACCTTCTCTATGACTGGATACAGGCTCGGTTATGCAGTAGGACACCCCGAACTCATAGCAGGATTGATCAAATGCAAAGGACAGATAGATTCGGGTGCACCTATATTTATTCAGAAAGCTGGTATCGCCGCACTGAATCTCTATCCCGAAGATGGAAGAATTCCGAAGGAAGTCGCAGATCATATGGCGATATACGCCGAAAGAAGGAAGGTTCTTGTAGAAGGCCTCAGAGAACTCGGATTCGATGTACCGATGACCATGGGAACATTCTATGTTTGGTTCAACTGCGGTATGAAATCAGAGGATTTCACAAAGAAGATGCTTGATCTGGGAATCATTGTCACACCCGGAAACGGATTCGGTGAATCTGCTGAAGGATATATCAGAATGACCGTTACTGAAAGTGTGTCACGTATCAAAGAAGCACTTGCTAGAATGAAAAATGGTAAATATTGAATAAATAAGTGGTTTGGAACTTTTCCAACCACTCATTTCTTTTAATTACAAAACTTATCTTTTGAATATTTCAAAGCATCAATGACCGGCATCGGTTCTTTGAGAAGGAATGTCTCTAGTGCTCCTCCTCCGGTACTGACATAAGATACTCTGTCAGCAAGATCGAATCTCTCTGCGGCCCCTGCAGTATGTCCTCCACCGATAACAGATAATCCTTTGCTGTCGACCATTGCGGTTATGAGTGCTTTTGTACCAATCTCGAATCCAGATTTCTCGAACATTCCGGCAGGACCTGACATGAATGATGTTTGTGAGGAAAGTATGACCTTTCTGAACTTCTCGATAGATTGATCCCCAATATCTAATGCCGGCTCTGCAGTAGGCATATCTCCGATATTTACACAAACGCGCTTTCCATCCCTTTCAACAGCTACGTCCACCGGTAAAAGAATCTGCTGACCATATTTTGACAGGACATCCCTCGCAGCCTGGAAATTCTCAATTGTCAATTCATCTTTCAAAATTACACTGGATGCCTCTCCGATATCCACCCCTCTTGCTGAAAGGAATGCATTTCCGGCAAGACCTACAACGATGACGTAATCTGCCATATTGTTTTGAAGGACGACATCGATCATGTGCGGTACATCTCCGAACTTCGCACCACCCAATATAAATACGGACGGACGACGGGGATTATCGAATATAGACCTCAGCGAATAAAGTTCTCTGGCCATCAACCTTCCTGATGCCGAAGGGACCTTCAGTGGAAAACCTACCAAAGAACATTGTGAACGATGAGCTGCACCAAATGCATCACAGACATAATAATCGATAAGAGGATAGAGTTCATCCACGAGTTCAGCTTCTGAATGCTTGAACATATCTACTGCTTCAACCTCTGAATCCAACATCCTTACATTTCCTAAAAGAAGTACTTCTCCTGATTTAAGGTCCTTGATGGCCTGTTTTGCCTTATCTCCGATCACATCATCAACATATGTAACAGGGGCATTGAGATTCCTTGCCAGAAGGACCGAATGCTGTTCCATGTTTATGAAATCCCATTTGCCCTTTCTGCTCTGATGCGCCAAAATAACGACCTTAGCCCGTTTTCCCATTAATTCTCTTACTGTAGGAACAATACTTCTTATTCTTACATCATTTATTATTTTGAGTGTATTCTTATCGAGTGGACAGTTAATATCCACTCTCAAAAGGACTGTTTTGTCCTTGAAATTGAAATCTTCGAGTGTATTGAAGTCCTTCGTGATCTCACCCTATCAGTTATTTAAGATTCCCATAGCAACATTAGTCTTTTCAACAGACTTTGCCACATCTTCCTCTAGCTTACACATAGATCTGATGCAGTCTACGTTCTCCGGGATGACATCTGATTCCTGATGGATCCCCTGATAGTAGTAAAGCATATTTCCAACAACCTTCACACTGTCCTCCCAAACAGCGATCTCATACATATCAGATCTATCTCTGTCCAGATCCCTGGCTAGTTCCATGATCTCTGCGGTTGTTTTGAGGCCCTCACTACTCTTAACGAATCTTACACGAGGGGACTTCCTCATTACTTCGAGAATCTCTTCTGACGTGGTCTCTCTACTGAGCTCTGCCACGATAGTATGAACGTGCATCAAGGTCGTGGATGCCTTTACCGCCATCGTGTTGATATTTAACCATGGCATGATGCTCTGAACGTCGATACCGTGATGTGTAGGAAGTTTAACAGACGGCTCCAATGCATTTATCGGACCGTTCTTACTATCCCCTGGATCTGCCGCCCTTCTGATTATGGTCACATAGGCATTATTGATCTTGAATTTCTTATCTATAGGACTAAGTGTCCTTAGAAGTCCAGTGGTATTGCATGATACAACGCGAGAGAACTGAGCCCCCCATGATTCGCTGTAATTTGCTGTGGAATTAAATGATATGCCTGTTAGCGCGTGATCCTCCCCGCCTTGAAAAATACCCTTTATGCCTGCCGCCTCATATTCAGCCTTATACTTTTCACCAACATTTCCAGGTGTACAGTCGACGATTATGTCTATCTTTTTGTAAAGGTCTTTGATGGTTCCGGCGATCTTCATCCCAGCATCCTTGAATGCCTGGACACTCTCATCTGGTACATAGACATCGAGTCCTTTGTCCAATGCGATCTGAGCTTCAAATGTAGGCCTGGTCTTAGTTATTCCCATGACCTCCATATCGTCCTGTTTACTTACTGCAGTGGCCACTCTTTTTCCAATGGTCCCATAACCGTTGATACCGACCTTTACCTTCGCCATATTTATTCCCCAAATCTTGAATAGTTTACTAATAAAATAAACTTACTAAGTGTATATACGCAAAACGCAGACTCACGTCCCCACAATATTATAAAATATCCAGTATATACCACATTGAGGATTTTCAAATGAGAGGATCTAGAGCACTGTTAAAAATGCTAGAGGACAGAGATGTCGAGAACGTTTTCGGCTATCCAGGAGCAACGGTCATTCCGATCTATGACGAATTCATAGACTCGTCCATAAGGCATGTACTCGTACGTCACGAACAGTGCGCTGCACACATGGCCGATGGATACACCAGAGCCTGTGGAAAACCAGGTGTCTGTCTTGCAACAAGCGGACCCGGTACCACCAATCTAGTTACCGGTATCGCAACAGCGTATGCTGATTCTATCCCGATGATAGCACTTACTGGGCAGGTCGGATCATCAGCTTTGGGAATGGGTGCATTCCAGGAAGTCGATTCTTACAGCCTTATGATGGCTGTCACAAAACACAACTTCCGTGTTCTTGAACCGGAAAGACTGCCTCATGCAGTGGCAGAAGCTTGGGAAATATGTCAATCTGGAAGACCGGGGCCGGTCCATATCGATATGCCCGTTGATCAACTCAACGCAGATATTGACGAAAATTTACTATATGAGGCGTTCGGCATAAAACCTATCAAAACAGAAACCTCCGGACTCCAACAAGCTGTCCAATGGATCAAAGAGAGCCAGAGGCCTATAATGCTTGTAGGTGGTGGAGTCATCGGTGGAAATGCTTGCGCCGAAGTGAGAAAACTCGCAGAGATGTGCACTATACCTGTTGTTACGCCTCTTATGGGTATCGGCTCAATACCATCAGAACATCCACTTAACCTTGGACCTTTAGGAATGCATGGAAAGATGGCAGCATATGATTCATTCAGAGATTCAGACCTTATCATAGCTATAGGTACCAAATTCTCAGATAGGACCTATAATCCGCACACGTGCCCCCCTAACAAATGCAGGGTCATACACATCGATATAGATGCAAACGAATTTAACAAACACAACCACGAGGCTGTAAACCTTTTATGCGATGCAAAGAAAGGTACCAGGATGCTCATAGATGCACTCGGCGGATATCATGACAAACATGTTGCCTGGGACGATAAGATCAAAAAATTGAAACAGAGATGTCAATGCGATTTCAATTACGACAACTCGCCTATAATCCCTCAAAAGGTAATGTATGAGATCAACAGGTTCCTCGATGAGGATACTATTGTCACCACTGATGTCGGACAGAATCAGATGTGGGCAATGCACTGTCTTGATATTAAATATCCAAGACAATTCATAACCTCGGGAAGCTTCGGAACGATGGGATTCGGATTACCGTCAGCACTTGGTGCAAAGATCGCCAAACCTGAAAAGAGAGTTATGACCATTGTCGGTGACGGAGGCCTTCAGATGGTCATCCAGGAACTTGCAACATCCGTTGCAGAGAAACTCCCTGTGGTCATCATCCTGCTAAACAACGGATGGCTCGGAATGGTCAGACAATGGCAGAAGCTCTTTTGGGAAAAAAGATACAGCGGTGTCGAACTTGGAGCAAACCCAGACTTTTGCATGATCGCAAAAGCATATGGTGCTAATTCAATCCATATCGAGAAAGCCGAAGAGATCCACGATGCATTGAAAGAAGCATTTGACTGTGGAAAGACCTGTCTCGTGGAGATAATGGTCGACTGCGAAGAAGACATCACTCCGATGGTCTTGCAGAGGAGCGACGCACCTATTATCATGGGCCGTTGCAAATACTAAAACTAATTAGACAGGGAAACCTGTCCATGTTTATATTTTTGAAAAACATGATCATTAAATTAAAATAATTTCGGGCCTTATCTTCATCCCACATCTTCCTCCGAGATTGCCCTACTTTTATTAAGGAATCTTTCGAACCATCGTATTGTAGTAAATTTAACTGGCACACATAAATCCGTACATATTAAAAGGAATCCGCCATTACAGGTAAAGGAAGGTATCATCAGTGAAAGGATCAAGAGCACTTCTAAAAATGTTAGAGGACAGAGATGTCGAGACCATGTTCGGTTATCCCGGTGGAGTCGTCATCCCGATATACGATGAGATAATCGATTCGTCTATAAGACATGTTCTCGTACGTCACGAACAGTGCGCCGCACACATGGCCGATGGTTATGCCAGGGCCAGCGGAAAGGTCGGTGTATGCCTTGCAACAAGCGGACCCGGAGCTACAAATCTCGTAACAGGTATCGGAACAGCATATGCTGATTCCACCCCGATGCTCGCCCTGACCGGACAGGTTGGAACCGGAGTCTTGGGAATGGGAGCATTTCAAGAAGTTGATGCATACAGCCTGATGATGCCCATTACAAAGCACAACTTCCGTGTCCTTGATATCAACAGACTTCCGCACGCAGTAGCAGAAGCTTGGGAAATCTGCCAGACAGGCAGGCCTGGACCAGTTCATATCGATATACCTGTTGACCAGGTCAATGCAAATATCGACGAAACCCTCCTGAATGAAATTTATCATATCAAACCCATACCGACGGATACTACCAAATTGAATCTAGCCGTTAAATGGATCAAAGAAGCCAACAGGCCTGTTCTTTTGATCGGCGGAGGAGTCATAGGTTCCAATGCATCATCTGACGTTCAGAAACTCGCAGAAATGTGTAACATACCTGTTATCACACCTCTCATGGGAATCGGTGCAATACCTTCAGAACATCCGTTGTGCATGGGATCACTGGGAATGCATGGAAGAATGTGCGCACTTAATATATTCAAAAATGCGGACCTAGTAATAGCTATCGGGACAAAATTCTCAGATAGAACATACAGTGCCCACACGGCACCTTCTGACAGGTGCAAAGTCATCCAAATCGATATTGATGCGACTGAATTCAACAAACACCACCGCGAATCTATCAACCTTCTTTGCGATGCGAAGAAAGGTACAAAGATGCTCATCGACGCACTCGGCGGATATAAAGATAATCACATTATGTGGGACAACACAGTCAAAGAAGCTAAAACAAAATGCAGCTGTGATTTCAATTACGGTGTGACCCCCATCATTCCACAGAAGGTTATGCACGAACTAAACAAATTCCTCGACAAGGACATCATAGTCACCACCGATGTAGGACAGAATCAGATGTGGGCAATGCATTACCTAGATATACACAGACCCAGACAATTCATATCATCTGGAAGTTTCGGAACAATGGGCTTCGGATTGCCATCTGCGATCGGCGCAAAAGCGGCAAAACCTGACTCCAAAGTTGTTACTATTACAGGAGATGGCGGACTTCTCATGGTCCTCCAGGAACTCGCAACATCTGTTGCAGAGGATCTACCTGTCGTCATCTGTCTGCTTAATAATGGGTGGCTCGGAATGGTCAAACAATGGCAGAAATTATTTTGGGATAAAAGATACAGCCAAACACACCTCAATGCCGACCCAGATTTCGTCAAAGTCGCAGAAGCATTCGGTGCGAAGGGCATCCGTGTGGAAAAACCAGAAGAGATACAAGATGCTTTCAAAGAAGCATTCGACTGCGGAAAGACCTGCCTCATAGACATTATGGTAGACTGCGAAGAAGATATCACCCCAATGTTACCTCCGAATCCAACACTTCCCATCATCAAAGGGCACTGCAAATACTAATCATTAGGTTGTTCTTGCGAACTCTTTAAGTGTATTAAAGAGTTGAACCTCCTTAACCAAGGTGGAAACAATGCAGATTTACCACGATTCAGATGTTGACCTTAGTGTCATGAAAGGAAAAAAAGTCGCAGTTCTCGGCTACGGATCACAAGGAAGGGCTCAGGCCCTTTGTTTCCATGATTCCGGATTCGACGTCGTTGTCGGAGCCAGGAAAACAGGAAAATCCTGGAACAAGATCAAAGAAGACGGACTCAAGGTCGCAGAGATCCCTGAAGCAGTGAAAGGCGCAGATGTCGTTATGATGCTCCTTCCAGATGAAGTCCAACCAGATATCTACAAGGACTTCGTTGAGCCCAACCTCAAATCCGGAGCGGCACTCGAATTCGCACACGGATACGCTATCACATACAAGCTCATCGTCCCACCAAAGGACGTGGATGTCATCATGATGGCACCCAAATCGCCTGGAGCGATGGAAAGAGTCCAATTTGTTGAAGGATTCGGAGTTCCGGCACTCATCTGTGTCCACCAGGATCACAGCGGAAAAGCAAAACAGATCGCACTCGCATTGGCAAAAGGACTCGGAGCAACCCGCGCAGGAGTCTTCGAGACCATATTCGACAATGAGACAAAGACCGACCTCTTCGGAGAACAGGCTGTTCTCTGCGGTGGTCAGACAGCACTCATCGCAGCAGGATTCCACACCCTTGTTGCAAGAGGATACCCCCCGCAGATGGCATATTTCGAGGTCCTTCATGAGACCAAACTGATCACCGACCTTATCAACAGGGGAGGATTCGCAGGAATGTGGGATGGAGTTTCCAACACTGCAGAGTTCGGCGGAATGACCAGAAGAGACAGGGTCATCACGAAAGAATCCAAAAAAGGAATGGAAACGATTCTAGATGACATAGAGTCTGGTCAGTTCAACAAAGAATGGCGTGCAGAATGGAAAGCAGGCCTAGTAAACTTGAAAAAGATGGAAGCTGACGAAAACAATCTCGAACTTGAGATCACTGGAAAAGAGATCAGACAACTCTTTGAAAGGAAGAACTAAACAATTATGCCGGATGGTATCATGAGCAAGATCAAGATCCGTACAAGGAACGACGAGTACATCGCTGAACTTGACGATTCTGATATCTCGAATACCATCTGGCTTTCATTACCTTTTACTGCTCAGATAAATATGCTGGGTAGTCAGATATATTTTGAAATGCCTGTAAATGCCAAAATGGACGGCGAACGGGTGACCAAATTAGAAATCGGAGATATCGCCTACTGGCCCAAGGTCGAAGCGTTTTGTATCTTCTTCGGACCCACTCCGCTCAGCGATGACGACGATTTACCTGTGTCCAAATTCCCCGTTATCAAAATAGGAAAACTTATTGATAACTGTGCCAGCATGGAAGATGCAGGCGACAGACAGAATATTGTTTTAGAAAAATTACTGTGATTAGACCACAGTGAATTTATGATCGTAGCTTGTAAGCCTCTTGTATCCGTTCTTTGTTATCAGAATAGTATCTTCTATCCTGACTCCGCCGATTCCAGGAATGTAGACTCCTGGTTCTGCTGAAACTATATTTCCTTCATGAAGAATCTGCGGAGATTTCGGCGAAATAGATATCACCTGATGGACATCCATTCCGATACCATGTCCATATGAGTGAATGAACTTTCCTTTGAACTCTGTACTGTCGATAAGTTTTCTAGCAGCTAGATCTGCAGCGCTAGCATTTGCCCCATCGCGATATTCTTCTAATCCTATCGTCTGAGCTTCTAGAACGACCTCATATGCACGTTTCATTATACCTGGAGGTTCTCCGAAGAATACAGTACGAGTCATATCTGAACAATATCTATCATATTTCGTACCAAAATCAAACAATGCTGTATCGCCTTTTTTGATCTTATAATCACACGGCATGTGATGAGGCTGCGAAGAATTTGCTCCAAATGCCGCGATGGTATCGAATGCGTTACCTGTTCCGCCCAGAAGCCTCATCCTATTATCCATCTGAGCTGCCATCTCTTTTTCTGAGATCCCATCATGAAGCATCTCTGGTATTTCAGATGCCACCTTAGATGAGATGTTACATGCTTTCTCGGTAGCTTCTATCTCTTTTGCATCCTTTACACACACCGTCTCACCGATAGCCTTTGTGGCATCTAAAATCTCGATATCCTCGACAACCTTCTTTACGTATGCCACTCCGGCGTATGTGGAGTTATGAATGTTGAATCCTACCTTCTTTGTACCTTTCAACGCATTCCTGATGAATTCATCTCTTTCCTTACGATCATGATAAACGCAAACATTGCCTTTTCCATTGTGAGCAGATTCTTCTTCGAGAACATTGACGATTACATCCATAGATCCGTCCCTTTTCACAATGGCGATGCAGTCCTCGAAACATCCCGAGTTTTGCTCTGTGATATACCAGAAGGTCGAATCGAGAAATGGTTCGCCGTCGTTCAAGATGACGACCGCGTCCATATCATCCACATTGGACATCAGTCTCTCTGCTCTAGATTTTACCATACCACTAAATATAACTTGATTATGAAATATGTTTGTATTCAAAAATTAAAATTCGTTGTTGGAACAGGGATGAATATTCTGTCCCAACTATTAAAGTGGATTTACTGGCACTTTTCAGATACCGAACCATTCGCCTCTTACGATCCTCTTCAGCGCCGAAATGGCAGATAGAGATGCGAGGTGTGACGTCTTTGGATTGTCTGCTTCAGGAACGTTATATGTGTGGCAGACCATCTCTCCGAATTTTCCCTTAACCCTTAATTCATGTGAATTACTCTTAGTGTCCGGATCTAGAACGACAGTTACCTTCGTCATATCGAATCCTATGCCCAAAAGACTGACAGTTGCCGCTACGTTGACATTTTTAGGGAATATCTTGACGGCTTCCCTTGCCGGCCCCGAATAAATGACCGTCTTCTCTTTGACGTCGTCGACTGTTATTCCTTTCTCTAGAAGATATGGAATTCCCTCGAGACTCTTCGGCCCTTTGATTGTGGTAAGTTCAACTTCATCCAATTCATCATTGGACGCTGCTCTGAGTCCATCAGTTCCACATAATGCACCAGTTGGAATATAGACTCTGGACTCACTTATTTTGGCCTTCTCGAAAATCGCCTTTCTGAAATCATCATCAACAAGCGAACCTACAGACATTATCATAATGTCTACTCCTCTTGCAACCACTTTCGGAAGGATCTCTTTAGCTGCTGCCTGAGATGCGGATTCAACTACAAGATCACAGTGATAAAGTTCCTCTTCAACAGAATCGATCACGATTGCTTTGTTCAACGTTGCTGCAACCTTTTCGGCGAGGCCTTTATCTACATCCATAAGATAGATTCTTTTGACTTCGACCATTTCATCTGCGGCCTTGGCGAGCTTCGAACCAATTGAACCGCAACCAATGATGGTTATACGCATATTATACTGCACTAACCGCACCATATTAAGAACTTACGGAATACCAGCTTTTGATGTATTATTAATTCGTAATATTAACTACGATTTTCGTAGTTTAATAAGACTTTAAATCTTGTCTGCGAAAAAATATCATCAATACCCGTGCTTTTTTACATACCTTACTTTTTTATTCCCCGACAGAACATTTCATCTAATGCGAGGACTATTCCCGCACCGTGGAAAGATATCAATTGTTGGATCATACCGCGGACATGATGATCAAAGCCTTCGGCAATACGATAGAAGAATGCTTTGAAAACGCAGGTTTTGCATTATTCGATCAAACTGTATCCCTCCATAACATAAGGCCTCTAGAATCAAAACATGTAGAAGTAACAGGAGATGATATGGAGGACATGCTGTATGCATATCTTTCCGAGCTTCTTTTCATCGAAGATTGTGATAATATCATTCTTTGTGAATTCCACGTGAAAATCGACGGCAACAAAGTCATCTGCGATGCAAAAGGAGAACTCCTAAACAAGCAGATACACCGTTGTAAGTCGGAGATCAAAGCGGTCACATACCACATGATGGACATAAATATGGAAGAACCGTCAGTCACCGTTCTTTTTGACGTATAAAGAAATATACTGTCACTTCTTTCTCGGATTGATATCCTATGCTCAAATTAGGTTGGTTCTCAACAGGCCGCGGTCCAGGCTCCAGAAATCTTTTTCGTACGGTCATGGAAAAAAAAGAACAAGGGCTATTGGATGTGGATATATCATTCGTATTCTGTAATTGGGATAACAAAGAAGAACCTAACTCGAAAAGAGAACAGAGACAGATGTTCTTCGACATGGTCAAAGCATATAACATACCGTTGATAACAGCATCCTGGAAGAAATTCAGACCTGATCTTTGGAATACCGATCAGATAGCCTGGAGAAACGAATACGGAAAACTACTCAGAGAAGAGATCAAGGATTATAAATTCGATCTCGGCATACTTGCTGGATACATGCTGTGGATGGATGACGACACCTGTGATGAATATAACATGCTTAACCTCCACCCTGCACTTCCAGACGGCCCTAAAGGTACATGGGAAGAAGTCATTTGGACGCTCATCAAAGAAAGAACCTACAAACAAGGCATCATGCTACATATATGCACCAAAGAATGGGACAGAGGAGATGCACTCACATACTGCGGATTCTCCATCATAGGAGGAGAATATGATGAACTCTGGAAACAATTGGATGAAAAACTTAAAACATCCACACTCGAAGAGATAATTGCCAAAGAAGGAACCAATGAACCCTTGTTCAAAAAGATCAGAGAGGATGGCGCCAAACGTGAACTTCCTCTTACTGTATCGACAATAAAATTATTTGCTGACGGCAAGATCTGCATAAAAAATAAGAGACTTTATGAAAATGGAAAGAAATTGAATGATGCATACGATCTTTCCAAAGAAGTGGACGCATCGATATAAGGTGATATCGTGGACGAATTCAACGTTATGGAAGAATTGGGTTTAACCCATGATAAACAATTAATCTGCAGCTGTCAAGGATTCCTTCAGATGAATAACAGTTCCAAAGGACTCTGTGAAAGATTCATAAAAAATGGTGATAAGTTCTATGACATTATATCGAGATACGATGATATAATAGCTTACGTGCTCAACAGAGACGAGGGCAGATCCGGTAACACGGCGAGATTCATCGCACCTTTCTTGAAGGCATTCGGTGCAACAGATTATGGCATGTACCAGTACTGTAAAGAATCTCTGAGAATCATGCCAGAAGCCAAGAGAGTCATGAAGTATCTCACCAATACACTCCCCACATTCATTTCGACTTCCTCTTACGAGCATAACGTGATGGCATTATGCGATACTTTGGATATCTCCATCAATATAGTGGATCGCGCAACAGTCAGCATGGATTCATATGACATCAGTCGTTCGGAAGGCCGTTTGATCAGAGAGATGGCTAATCAGGTCACAAACCTAAAACTTCCGAGACATGAGTATGAACTCAATGTTCCTATGACACTTGAGGCCGATGAAATCCATATGATCGAAGTATGCGATGAAATTTTCCACAACAAGATTAAGGATCTGGAAATTAACGAACTCATGCGCAACATGAAGGTCGTAGGCGCCAATGAGAAAGCTTATTCACTCCTTGACATCAGAAAAAGAACAATGATCGACCTAGATGGCACTGCATACATAGGAGGAGCCATGATGGATTACCAATCCATGGATCTTGTACGTGACGGTGGAGGACTGTCTATGGCATTCAACGGAAGTGAATTCGCTGTTCATGGGTGTAACATCGCCGTCTTGTCTAGAGACTGCACAGTAGCCGCGGTGTTGGTCCAAGAATTCTACAACGAAGGTATCGAGGCCGTTTACGAATTAGTAAGGAATTGGGACCGTGAAAAGCTCAAAAACAGAGAATGTCCCGATCGTTATCTTATGGATGCGATGTTAGCGGCCAACCCACACAAACTTCCTGAGGTCTACATCGTCGACAAGGATAACGTAAAAGAGATTGCAAAGAAAAGCAACGGATACAGAAAGAAACTCTTCTCGCAGAAAAATTACTAAACACAGATCATGAAAAAATTAATAGTGCTCCGGACGGGATTCGAACCCGTGTGTCGGCCTCGAAAGGGCCGAATGATTGGCCGCTACACTACCGGAGCTTAATCGGTTTGATACTTGATAAGGTTAAAATAGTTTTTTATCAAATCAAAGAAAGCAAAGTAGCAAAATTACATATTTTTAATCAATTCGTATTATTTTTTACAAAAAACACTCTTGCATAGACCAAATCACCGGCAACTAATATCGCAATATTATCGGCGTTGTTCGACCGTAATATGATCTCTCTGCCAGACCTTTCTTTACTGTAATTTACTCGAAACATTACACAATATCGAATTTCACACATCCCCAATCATTCAGAACAATATTCCGTTTATCAAATTACAGTCAAAGCAAAATACACAGTATCATCAACCGAATAACCACCTAAATAGAACTCATGGATCTTCTAAAATAAAAGAATTTTGATCTTAAACAACTCAAAATATTTTGATTGCAGATACAAAGACTTCCTTACCACATAATGACTTCATTAAAATCCTGTTTACATTTTCACAATTGTAAAAAATACGTTCCCACTTTCTATTGAAAAATCTGTGTTATCTCTCTTACCAAAGATAAAAAAGGAAAACTATTATTATATAAGGAGACACATTGGCGACGGTATAGGAGATTGGTAATTTGGTAGATGGACAATTTGAGAGTGCAGATGAGGATGTATCCCGTGTACGTCTCCCCAACATAAAAGAAGGCGAGATGTTCGGAATTGCGGATCAACTCCTAGGTGCCTCCAAGATCAAGGTCATGTGTGAGGACGGTCAGTCCCGCGTAGGCCGTATTCCCGGCAAGATAAAGAAAAGAATGTGGATAAGAGAAGGAGACCTTCTCATAGTTTCACTTTGGGATTTCCAGCCCGATAAATGCGATGTCAGATTCAGGTATACCAGAACACAGGCTGTCAACCTCAGCAAGAGGAACAGAGTACCTAAGAATCTCGATATCTTCTGAAAAGGTATGTTCGATGCCCTCTTACGATGAAAAATATGCTTTTCTTGAGAAGCGCGTCGACGCACTCAGAACTAACCGTACCGGTGACGAAAGACAAACAGATGGCCAGGTCTTCGATAAAAAGACCCTGATGACCATCTACGACTTCATGACCGGTGGTGTCATTGATTCTATCCATTACCCCATCTCCACAGGAAAAGAAGGTAACGTATTCTACGCAGAGAACGAAGACAAAGAGCCCATGGCCTTGAAGATCTTCAGGACCTCGACATCAACATTCAAAAGGGTCACTAGATATATTGAAGGCGACCCGAGATTCAAAGGCGTAGCTGGTAATCGCTGGAAGATGATCTACGCTTGGACTAACAAAGAATACAGGAATCTCCAAAGATACAGTGAAGCCGGCATACCCGTACCCGAACCTATCGCATTCGACAAAAACTGTCTTCTGATGGAATTCATTGGAAACGAAACTGGCCCTGCACCTCAACTTAAAGACTATCCTATGGATGATCCGACAGAAATGTATGATGAGGTGTTATCATTCATTATTGACGGATGGCAGGATGCACATCTTGTGCACGGCGATCTCAGTGAGTACAATGTTCTGATACAGGACGGCCAGCCTATTCTGATTGACTGCGGACAGGCCATGACAAATGATTTCTTTAACGCCAAAGACCTGCTTGCTAGGGACATAAAGAACGTCAACCATTTCTTTAAAGGAAAAGGTGCAGACGTAATCCCTATAGAAACAGTTATAGAAGAAACCATAGATGGTTCAAAAGACGAAGAAGAGGAAAGTGAGGAAGAATGAGATCTATAAGAATACCAGCAGATCGCGTCGGAACTCTCATCGGAAAAAGCGGTGAGACCAAAAAGATTTTAGAGAAAGCCTCGGGCATAAAACTTAAAATCGATACTGAAGGCGAGGTCACATTCAATGAAGATGCCAAAGGCGTTGACCCTCTCATGGCACTTAAGATGATGGATGTCATCAAAGCTGTCGGAAGAGGATTCAATCCCGACAAGGCGATGAGACTCTTAGATGACGACCAATATTTCGAGCCCATAGACCTCAAGGATGTCGTAGGTGATAAATCCAATCAACTCGAGAGGATCAAAGGCAGACTCATCGGAACTGACGGTAAGACCAGACAGATCATCGAGGACCTCACAAGATGCTACATGTCCATTTACGGCAACACCGTCTCGCTCATAGGAGATTCGGTAGGACTCCCTGTGGCAAAACATGCAATTGAACTTATTTTGAACGGAAGCGAACATTCGACCGTTTATCACTATTTAGAAGGCCAACGCCCCAGACTCAGAATCGCTGAAATGGGATTCGACCTGTGAGTGATCCCTATGGAAGACTGGATAAGAGATAATCTAGAAACGGCAAGAAAACTTGCTGAAACCGGTCTTTGTGACCACTGCCTGGGCAGAATGTTCGGAAAGGTAAGCACCGGTATGACTAACGATACACGCGGACGCCTGATACGTGATGCCTTGTCCGAGAATGGACGCCCTGTTCTCGCACCTGATTTCTGTTCACTCTGTGAAAATGTTTTCGACATGATGAACAGATTTGCAGAAGCCGTCGCAGAGAGGATCAACAGCATTGAGTCGGATAACTTCCTTGTAGGTTGCAGAGTGGAGCCCGAAGTTGCACAGAAAGAGAAAGCACTTTGGGAAGAATACAAACTTGAAAATCCCGAAGCTATCAAGACCGAACTTAATCGTGAAATCGGCAAGCTGGCACTTCCTATGATCAACCGTGCCGTAGAATTCAAAGTGCCACAGGTCGTAGCGTGCATAGACACGAGATTCGCCGATGTGAGCCTTGACATCGCACCTATATTCATAGCAGGGCGCTACAACAAGCTCAGCAGAGAGATCCCCCAGACCATTTGGCCCTGCAGAGTATGTCATGGAAAAGGATGCCCCAGATGTGGCATGACCGGAAAGATGTACCAGACTTCGGTTCAAGAGATAATAGGAGACATTGCCTTGGAGATGGCTGGCGGAAAAGAACACTTCTTCCACGGCATGGGCAGAGAAGATATCGATGCCTGCATGTTAGGGGACGGAAGGCCGTTTGTATTAGAGATCAGCAGTCCTATGATCAGAAATATAGATTTGGACGAGCTTGAAAAAAGAGCAAATAAATCAGAACTGGCACAATACAATAATCTTAAGTTCGTACCGAGGGAAACAGTACAGATATACAAGACATCCGATCCCGATAAGACCTATACAGTAAAAGTAAAGGCAGAGGATAAAGTTAATAAAGAAAGAGTAAATGAGGTAGCCTTAGCGTTCAAGAATGTCCACATTGACCAGCGGACCCCCCAGAGAGTCGAGC
>Ga0265294_10000821_pt1 | contig 42400 bp, 62 predicted proteins | sample MunlanPumphouse3_FD_192504 | JGI IMG/M metagenome (GOLD analysis project Ga0265294, IMG submission 192504) | Groundwater microbial communities from a municipal landfill in Southern Ontario, Canada - Pumphouse #3 | ecosystem: Environmental > Aquatic > Deep subsurface > Groundwater | place... | reverse complement strand
TGAATGAAAAAGAATGCCATTATAATCTTCAATATAAAACTGGATTAAATATTGATCCTGTAGAATTTAGACCACATGGAGACTGTGAATCTGGAGGAATTTATTTCTCGAGAGAAGATATTTTCGCATTTATTAATTATGGTCCTTGGATCAGAAAAGTAACAATTCCTGAGGATGCTCGGATTTATGAAAATCCTGGCGAAATAAAGAAGTGGAAAGCAGATAAAGTTATTCTTGGTGAACGAGAAGAAATTACAGTAGAAGTTATTAAACGATTGATAAGTGAAGGAATAAATTTAAAAATATATAATAATTTTCCATTAAGATGGGCTGCTAAACATGGACATATTGAAATTGTAAAACTATTGCTTCCATTTTCAGATCCAAAAACAAACGATAGTATTGCTTTAAGATTAGCGGCATATAATGGACACATTAAAATTGTTAAATTATTACTCCCATTATCAGAGGCGAAAGCAAATGATAGTGAAGCATTACGATGGGCTGCAAAAAATGGACATTTTGACATTGTAAAACTTCTTATTCCAGTATCCAAAATTAATAATGATATAATTGAATTTTGTAATGAATATTGTAATAATCAAGAAATTCTTGATTTGATTATAGCAACTAAAAAGGAATAAATAATGGATTTTTACAAAATCTTGAACGAAAATGAGTGTCATCATAAACTTCAATACAAATTCGGGTTGAATATTGATCGGCAAAAGTTTAATCCTTCTGGAGACTGTACACCTGGAGGAATTTATTTCTCGAGAGAAGATATTTTTACGTTTCTCGATTGGGGTCCATGGATTAGAAAAGTAACACTTCCAGAGGATGCTCAGATTTATGAAAATCCAGGAAAACCGAAGAAGTGGAAAGCTGATAAAGTTATTCTTGGTAAAAAAGAAAAAATTAATTTGAAAGTTATTAAAAGATTAATAGATGAAGGAGCAGATCCAACAGCAGATGATAATTATTTATTAAATTGGGCAGCTTTAAATGGTCGTACTGATGTTGTAAAATTAATAATTTCTATTCCAAATTTTAAATTGAATAATTATGACGCATTAGAAAGAGCTGCCGCAAAAAACCACATTAATATTGTTAAATTATTAATTCCATTATTTGAAAGTAAATTGATAAATAGTTATGCATTATCATTTGCCGCAAAAAATGGACATATTAAAATAGTAAAGTTATTACTTCCATTATCAAATCCAAAAACAAATATGAGCTCTGCTTTACGAAATGCTGCATATAATGGACATACCGAAATTGTGAAACTTCTTATTCCAGTATCAGATCCAAAAGCTAGTGATAGTGAAGCATTAAGAAAAGCAGCAATGAATAATCATAATGAAGTTGTAAAATTATTAATTCCAGTATCTGACTGTACTATCTATAATAGCATGGCATTAAGATGGGCTGCTAAAAATGAAAATATAGAATTGATAAATTTATTACTTCCAGTATCAGAAATTAATGACATTGTAATTCAATTTTGCACCGGTTATTATATAAAACCGTCAATTATTAAATTAATTACTAATTATAGTAAGATTTAATCAAAATAGGGAGATAAGATAATAATATCTTATCTCCCTATTTAATTTTTTGTTTATAATAAATAATCTTCAAATTGTGTATTATTATAAATATCATTATGATAAGGTATAATAATTTGAAATATAATATATAAAAATGTTATATGTCGAAATTCGTGGGGATTAGGAATGGTTTCTAATAATATATCATAATATTTTAATGTTGAAATAGTATCTTTAGTAATTTTAGCGGCAATGAGCACTTTCTTTGAAATAACTTCGAATAAATTTAAAACTTCTTTAGGAATATCATCATCATTAATAATAAGAAGAGATGACGGATTCTTAATATAATTTAAAAGAATTGAATAGACTTTAGTAGTTATTTTATTATGCCCATTAGCATTTGTTTGTTTTTGTAGTTGATAATTTAAAAGATCATAATCAATAGTATCATTATTTGAATTTGATAATTCTAAAATATTATCAGGATCAAATAATACAGAATTTGAATTTTTTATATTTTTATTGATAATTAATTTTGAAAAGTCAATAAGTTTTTTATTAGTTAATTTAAAATTAATTGGTGATCGATTAATTGATGTATTTTCTAATGTATTAAAGATTTTATCGGCAAAATCTTTTTGTGAAATCGGAATTAAATGCTTATAATCTTTTGAAATTTTTTCAATATGATTATTATTATTTTCAGAAAAATCTAAAAGATCAATATCTGTAATTTTAAAGAAAATTTTATTATGAAAATCTGGAAATCCTCCTTGTATCATTTTAGTAATTAACTGCAATTGCATATTCGGAACACATATGAATTGTTTAAAATAATACATAAAAGAATCTTTATTTGAATCGTATAAATATCTTAATAAATAAACAAATAATAAATACATAATCATCATTAATAATAAAGGAGTTTCATTATATTTTTTATGATCTTGTATTAAATTATTTAAAATCTTTTTTATAATAAAAACAATATTATTAGATGAAATAGAGGTATGAGATGTTATTATTGATTGAAAATAGGTTTCATCAATAATAAATTTGCCCGGTATTAATATTGGCAAAGTATATTGAATTTGATTAGAAGAATTAACTAAAACTGAATAGTGTTCTTTAGAAATATACCTAAAATAATTAAATGTATAATGAATTAAACTAGATTTAAGACTACTTGTTAAACATAATTCAAAAATAGAATCTATTTCATCAAATTGTTTAATATTTTCTGGTGACGGTGGAACTGGAGGAGCATCTTTTTGAATATATTCTGTGATTTTTTTATCATGTTTCACTTCTGAAGTTGGTTTTATCTCTGTATGATCTTGCCGAATTACAGAAGCTAAAATTAAATAATTAGAATAAAATGATTCAACTTGTTTATATAATCTATAAACTTGTGGAGAAGTTAATACAATTTTAAAAAAATTAACATCTAAATTAAATTTAAACTCAATAACCCAAACTAATCCTTTTTTAATATCCTCTTGTAAATTTCGAGTTGTTATAAAATGTAAATATCTAGTAAAATTTTCACAATCAACATATGTCATATTTTTTGAATATATTAATTCACTATTTACTAATTTAAGTGATTTAACATTAACATGATCATCAATACAATCTTTTTCTATCATATTAATTACAGAATTATCTGCAGAAAATATTTTAAAAACTTCAATTCGTAATTTAATATCGGCAAGATCTTTAATAATAGAACTTTTCATTACACCTATAAATTGATTATTTCTAATAAACATATGACTTGTAGACAATAACATAATATTATTTAGCCTCCTGTTTGCCGAATTGCAAAAAATTTGGACGGTATAAGACATTCTATCAATAATCTAACAATGAGCTTATTATAGGCTCGTGGATATCTTATACCGTCGTTTTTCAATAATAATATTTCTATATATTTTTTGAAAAATATTTTTATACCTCCTTTTTTATATAAAAGAGGGTATAATTAGAAAAAATAAGAATAAGAATTCTATAAAATCTAATAATGTTTCTTAAAAAGGCGCGACTTGCCAGCGGAATATTCAAATAAAAAATAAAAATAGAGAGAAGTTTCAGTTAATATCAGTAAAAATTAATAGATTTTAACTGAAAAATATAGATTTTAACTGAAAAATATAGATTTTAACTGAAAAATACTGATAATAATAGATTTCTACTGAATATTATATTGTTTTTATATTGTTTTTTTATTTAAGTTCAATAAAAAGAAAAGTACACTGTCCCCTAAAAAATTACTTTTCTTTTTGAAAATTCGACTTTAAAGGAAATTACTTAGTTAAATCTAGAAATTTAAGTTATTTTAGATAATTTTCTAAAATTTCAAGTAAATTTTAGTTAATTTCTAAACTTTAGTATAAATTTCTAGATTTTTAAGCTAAAATTTCAAAAAGTTAAGTAAATTTCTAAATTTTAAGCTAAATTTTCAAGCTAAAGTTAAAATTTTTCACTGAAAATTTATAACAGTTAACTTATTTAGTTAAAATCTAGAAATTTCAATTTAAATTAAGTATTTTCTAAATTTTAGTTTTATTCTAAAATTTAAAGTAAATATAGTTAAAGATTAAGTATTTTCTAAATTTTAGTTTTATTCTAAAAGTTTAAGTAAATATATATTTAAAATTAAATTTATATTTAATTATACTCTTATAAAACTTTATAACTATAAAATTTTATTTTTTTATTTTTTTATTTATATTATATCTATATATAAAATGAACAAATATTTTCTGTTATATCCTATATCACATATTTATTCTATATATTTCATTTTCTAAATATATTATATCAATACTAGATATTCAACCATACTATAATCATAGATTCTATTCTCATTTATAATCTAAATCTATTAAAAATAATTATTAAATCTATTAAAATAATATAAAATTAATATTAAACTATTAAATTATCTAATTTTTTAACTATTTAAGTCAGTTAATTAGTATTTTATTAAACTTAATTCTGAACTAAATAAAAAATTTTTATTTTTTATTTTTTTATATAGAAATAATAATTATTAATATCTTTTAATATCTTTTAATAACTTATAAAAAGGAACAATAATGGATTATTACAAAGTCTTGAATGAAAAAGAACGACATCGCAATATACAATACAAAACTGGGCTTAATATTGATCCTATAGAGTTTAATCCTTCTGGAGACTGTGAACCTGGAGGGATCTATTTTTCAAGAAAAGACATTTTTGCATTTATCAATTATGGTCCTTGGATTAGAAAAGTTACACTTCCCAAAGACGCAAAAATTTATGAAAATCCAGGAAAACCAAAAAAGTGGAAAGCTGATAAAGTTATTCTCGGTGAACGAGAAGAAATCACAGTAGAAGTTATTAAAAGATTAATTAATGAAGGTGCAAATTTAAAAATATATAATAATTATCCATTGCGATGGGCTGCAAAAAAAGGATATACAGAAATTGTAAAACTTCTTATTCCAATTTTAAATATAAAATTATGTTATAACTCTGCATTAATACGAGCAGCGGAATATGGACATATAGATATTGTAAAATTGTTAATTCCAATTTCAGATCCGAAATCATATGAGAGTGAAGCATTACGATGTGCTATATATAATAGACATTATGATATTGTAAAGCTTCTTATTTCAGTATCGGAAATTAATGAGTTTATAATTAATTATTGTAAAAAATATTGCATAAATCAAGAAATTCTCGATTTGATTATAGCAAATAAAAAGGAAAATAAATAATGGATTATTACAAAATCTTAAATAAAGAAGAATGCCATCATGGTCTGCAATACAAAACTGGACTCAATATTGATCCTAAAAAATTCAGACCTTCTGGAGATTGTAAACCAGGTGGAATTTATTTTTCAAAAGAAGATATATTCGCTTTTCTTGATTATGGTCCTTGGATCAGAAAAGTAACAATTCCTGAAGATGCTCAGATTTATAAAAATCCAGGAAAACCGAAGAAGTGGAAAGCTGATAAAGTTATTCTTGGTAAGCGTGAAAAAATTAATTTGAAAGTTATTAAAAGGTTAATTAAAGAAGGCGCTAATCCAAGTGTAGAAAGTGGATTTATATTAAGATGGGCAGCTTATAATGGACATACCATAATTGTAAAATATTTAATTTCATTATTTAATTCTGAACTAACAAATAATGAAGCGCTCAGATGTGCTGCAGAATTTGGACATATTAATATTGTAAAATTTCTTATTCCAATTTCTGATCCAAAATCAAAAGATAGTCAAGCATTAAGATACGCAGCAGAAAATGGATATATAGATGTTGCAAAACTATTAATTCCATTTTCTGATCCAACTGCGCGTAATAATTATGCGTTACGACGTTCTGCATTTAATGGTCATTTAGATATTGTAAAACTTCTTATTCCAATATCTGAAATTGATAATAATGTAATACATTTTTGTAGAACATATTGTGATAATCAAGAAATTCGAGATTTAATCATAGCAAATAAAAAGGAATAATAATGGACTATTATAAAATCTTAAATGAAGAAGAATGCCACAATAAACTTCAATACAAATTCGGTCTTAATATCGATATTCTAGAATTTAATCCTTCTGGAAATTGTGAACCAGGTGGAATTTATTTTTCAAAAGAAGATATATTCGCTTTTCTTGATTATGGTCCTTGGATTAGAAAAGTAACTCTTCCTGAAGATGCAAAAGTTTATGAAAATCCAGGAACTCCAAAAAAGTGGAAAACGGATAAAGTTATTCTTGGTAAGCGTGAAAAAATTAATTTAAAAATTATTAAACGATTGATAAATGAAGGAGCAGATCCAAATAGTAGTAATTATCATTTAATAAGATGGGCAGCGAGAAAAGGATATATTGAAATTGTAAATTTTTTGATTCCATTTTCAAATTTAAAAGCAAAAAATAAAGCATTAAGATACGCTGCATATAATGGACATGTGAATATTGTAAAATTATTGATTCCAATTTCAGATCCAAAAACAAATATTAGTGAATCTTTACGATGGGCTGCTATGAATGGGTATACTGAAATTGTGAAACTTTTAATTCCCGTTTCAGATTCAGATTCAAATAACAGTGAACCATTAAGAGGTGCAGCTGTAAATGGACATACTGATATTGTAAAACTACTTATTCCAGTATCTAAGCCAGAAGCGAATAATAGTGAAGCTTTACGATATGCAGCAAAAAATGGACATACTGATGTTGTAAAACTTCTTATTCCAGTTTCAGATCCAAAAGAGTTAAATAGTTGGGCATTACGATATGCAGCAAAAAATGGACATACTGATGTTGTAAAACTTCTTATTCCAGTTTCAGATTTAAGCGCAAAACATAATGAAGCTTTAAGATGGGCTATTTATGGAAATCATATTGATATTGTAAAATTATTACTTCCATTATCAAATTTAACAGAAGATAATAATGACTTTTTATCATATGCTGCTCTTCATGGGGATATTGATATTGTAAAACTATTACTTCCAATTATAGATCCAAAAGTAAATAATAATCAAGCACTAAAATGGGCAGCTAGATATAATAATATTGATGTTGTAAAATTATTAATACCTTTATCTAATATTGATGAAAGTGTAATACAATATTGTACACGATATTGTAAAAATTCAAAACTTATTGATATAATTATTGATAGTAAAGTAAATTATTAAGAGAAAAAAATGAAAAATTATTATATGATTCATGAAAGAGAAAATAATATTCAATATGGATTAAATACTAGTGTCATTCTATATTATTTTTATAAAGAACATATATTTAGTCAGTTAACTATTTTTAGTAAATATATTGTACAAATAACAGTTCCACCAAATGTTCAAATAGATCAACATAATATTAAAGTTGTAAAAAATGGTAAGGAAACAATTCAATATTCAAGTAATGAAATTATTGTTAATTCAAAAGAAAAATTAACACCAGAAATAATTAAATTTTTAATTAAAGAAGGCGCAGATCCAAATATAGAACATTGTAGTATATTAACATGGGCTGCAAGATATGGATATATAGATCTTGTTAAATATTTATTACCTTTAATTGATATGACATTAAATAAAGATGAAGCTTTACAAGCTGCTGTTAAATATAATCATATAGATGTTATAAAATTATTATTACCACTTATAGATAAAACACATATTACATTTAGATGGTGTTATTATTATCCATCTAAATATGGGTATATTGAAATGTTGAAACAATTTTTACCAATAGAAATATCTTATAAACGTAATAATTATTATAATTTAATTTTAGCAACAGAAACGGCAATTAGGAATGGTCAATTAGGAATAATAAAAACATTAATTCCATTTATTAAACAAATAGATAGTAAAAATTTTAAACGATTTTTAAAATTCGCTATTAAATATAGATATCCTGAAATTATAAAAGAATTTTTAACTATAACTGATATAGATAATGATATTATAAAATATTGTAATATATATTGTAAAAGTGATGAAATTATAAATATCGTATTATCATATAAAAAGAACAAAAAAAGTAAAAAGAAAATTGCAAAAAATATATAGAAATAATATTTTTGAAAATGTTTAATTTTAATAATCTTGATTTTCATATAGAAATTATAAAAACAAATCAGGTTTATTAAAACCTTGATTTTCCCAATTACTAGTTTTATCCATGAAAGGAGGATTCCCTATGTGGATAAAAGTAATGTAATGTAAATTAAAAACAATTATTTAATCAAGTAAATTTTCTAAAATATTATAAATTTAAATTAAAAAGGACAGCAGAAAAAGAATTAATCTAAATTTTTTAAAAGATAGGGATGAATGAATTATTCATCCCTATCTTCACAATATTTTTCAATAAAAGGACGTTATTATTATGTTAACATTAGGTTACTTTTCAAAATTTCCAGCAAAATTTAAAAATAGAGAAGAATTAGTAAAACCTATTATTTTTGAAAAAATTAATGTTGAAAGATCTGCAGATTCTAAAAGAATTATTATTACTGGTAAAACTGATAAATATGAACAAGAAATTGAAATTTTTGATTCTCATTTTACCTTAAAATCAGAATGTAAAGTATTTTGTAATTGTGAAAGCTTTAAATATGAATTTGCCAATTCTCTTTTCAAAAGTGGAAGTTTAAGACGACCAATTAGTTTTATTAGATCTATTATTAAACGGCCGAAACAAAAAAATGAATATAATATACCTTCTGGATGTAAACATATAATAGCATTAATTAGACAGGCAATAAAAGTAAAAATTAAGGAGAATTGATATGTTAAATGAAAATAATATTTTTATTTCGGCAAATTTCAATACTAGTAACACTATTGATATTGGTTATATATTTTTAACAACTGGCGAACAAAAAATTATTAAAGCTTCAAATGGCAAAATTAATATGTTGCAAGGAAGATTATATTATATTCCTATAAATGCGGATAAACAAATTAATTCAGATATGTATAATATTAAAGTTCCAAGTGAAATAGCAGAAAGATTCGATGTTAGATTTATTAAAGATGGTTATGCTGCAATTGTTCCAATTAAACATAACGCTGTTTTGAAAAATGGAGAACGACTTTGCATTTTAGTACCAATATCTTATTAATTGCTTTAATTTAGGAGGAAAAGTGTTTAAAATTCCTGAAGATGTTGAACTTGAACTTCAAAAAAGGTTCAATACAGTTCATATTCCTACTCTTATACAATATCTTTTCCATGCATTATTAACAAAAGCTCTTAAAGATGGTTCATGTTCTATTAGAGAATTTGGAAAATTCATTACTTATCGGACCACATCTGGAAAAATTGGCAAAGATGTGGTCCGATTCAAATTTAAAATTTCAAATACGTTAAATGCTAAATTAAAATTAGATAAATATTTATTAGAAAATGTACCTATACGAGCACAAAATGCATTTACCGAAACTCATGAACAGAAAATAAAAGAAAAACAAGATATAAAAATTGCGAATACTATAGCACAACAAGCTGCAGAAAAATACGGAAAAGAAAAAACAAAGTCAATTATGGCTACAAATGAAATTTTAAATCTATTAAATGATATTACAGAAGGGGAATAATTTTAATGAAAATCCAACAAAATGGTTGTGCTAAAGGTGATGGTGCCCGTAGTATGAAACCAGAAAAAATCAAACTTAGTGTAAAATTTGATATATTAAATAATTCTATTGATAAATTAAATGAAAATATTAATGACTTATCTGATAGTTTATTACCAATTTTACAAGAAAACGTTTCTGATAAATTTGATAGTTCTGATAAATCACCTACAAATGTAAACACATCAGATATTCATAGTGATTTTTATAAAAGATTTGAAATTTTAGATGAGCAAATTTGTAAAATGATAGGGAAAGTTCAAAATTTGTTAGAAAGATCTGAAGTTTAAAATATTATGAAACATAAACCAACTAAACGTCCCAAACATGTTAAAATAAAATGGATTAAATATAATTGCGTTCAAAGTGAATATGAATGTCCATGTTGTAAAACTATATTTATAGGATCAGTAATGTCAAATACTACAAGATTTATATGTAGTTGTGGACAAGAACTCATTATAAATAAATAAGGAAAATTGTAATGGGATTACTAGGAGGCGAAGTTACATCAGTTAAATTTTTCACAGGGAAATTTGGTAGTAAAATTGATGAAAATGGATTATTAAGCGAATCTATTTTCGGACCAATCCACAATTTTAGATGCAAATGTGGTAAATTATCATTAGAATCGTGCGACGGTGGGAAAATCTGTGATCGATGTGGTGTAATGTGCGCAACTTCAGAAATGCGGTTAAAAACATTTGGAAAGATCACATTAGTTTTTCCTATTATAAAACCAACCCGCCGAAAATATTTTAGTAAAATTATTGGTAAAGATCATAAATATTTATTAGATCCAAAAAAATCAGATGCAATATCTATAACTTCTAGATATTTATCAATAACAAATGCTGATGATTTAAAAATTATTAGTAATAATATTCCAATTCCAAATCATTTTATTGTTCCTATTAAAATAACAGGTATATATAGTTTTATTTTAGCATTAAAATACGCTGCTAATATATTAAATAGTTATAGTGCTCAACAATTATTTAATAATAAATATATTATAAATGAAGTTAAAGTATTGCCACCGGATATTAGACCAGTGGTAAAAGATCCAAAAAAACCAAATGAATTTAAATATTCTGAAATTAATAAACATTATATAAGTTTAATTAATCAAAATAATTTAAATGCAACAACAAAAGAAATTTTAAAAGTTAAAGAAGAAGATTGGTTTGCAAAATTAAAATATAATGCTCAACACAATATTATAGATGATGAATTAATGGATCCAATAATACCAGAATATGATAGGGCTACATCAAGATATCAATATTATGTTGATTTAATTTATGAAACAGTATTTAAAAATATTTCTGGTAAAACAGGATTTATAAGATCATCTATCTTAGGTAAAACTATTGAATTTTCGGCAAGATCTGTTATTGTAATAGATCCCTCGCTAGAACCATATAAAATCAAAGTAAGTCGAAAGATTTTATATAAATTATGGTTCCCATACTTTTTATATTATTTAGCAAAATATAAAAATATCGATTATACAACATTATTTGATAATTATACACAATTTGAGAACTATAATGATCATAAAAAATTATTTGGTGAATTCTTAGAATGGTTTTGTTCACCCGATAATGAAACCAAAGTGAATGAATGTAAAGAATCTCCAACTGTCAAAATTCTAATTAAGAAAAGACAGAAAGAGCAAGATGAAAATGACGATATATAATATTTAAAGAACAGTAGGAGTTCAGTAATGGACTCCTACTATAATTTTTATTTTTAGCTTATTTTATATAGAAATAATAAAGTCAAAAATCATTTATTTAAAAATTTAATATAGAAATTATCTTTACATAGAAACAGTTAATTCTGTTACTATCTCGGATGGCACCTAATAGGTAGGTGGTCCGCCAGAATAACTTTCGGGTTATGACTGGTGTTCGCCCCGGGTAGAAAGTTTTAATATATTAATTACGGTTAATATATTAAAGCTTTCTACTTTTCATTATTTTATATAGAAATAATAAAGTCAAAAATCATTTATTTAAAAATTTAATATAGAAATTATCTTTACATAGAAACAGTTAATTCTGTTACTATCTCGGATGGCACCTAATAGGTAGGTGGTCCGCCAGAATAACTTTCGGGTTATGACTGGTGTTCGCCCCGGGTAGAAAGTTTTAATATATTAATTACGGTTAATATATTAAAGCTTTCTACTTTTCATTATTTTTATATAGAAATAGTATTTTAAAAATATTTTTACATTCAAAAATGGAGGTAACACATTGAGTTCTAAAAAAGAATTAAAACGATTAGCATTTATTAATCGTCAACCATCTCTTTGGAAACACAGTTGTCCAATTGTTCAACTGGAACCAACAGATGATGAAGATGATGAAACTATTCATGTGAGTCCGTTATTTTTAGAACCTTTAAATATGGATTGTGATGGGGATACCGCAGCTATTTATGCTATTCATGATACTGAAGCTTTAAAAGAATGTGAACAAAAAGCTTTCCTAAAAAATGTAATTACATATGATCAGAATAATAATTTTTTAGCTACTATTCGACATGAAGCATTATATTCTGCATTTATTTTAACAAAAGAAGTTTTTGATACTGAAAAAATTATTTTTCAAATATCTAATCTTAAAGATCTTCCCGAAAGTCTTGAATTATGGAACAATTCATTATACGATTCAGTTCAGATTAATAATAAATTATTTAGTTATGGAGTATGTTTATTTAATAAATTTTGTGGATTTGAAGATGTAATTATACATAAAAGTATTACTAAAAAATCTTTACAGAATATTAATACTACTTTAATTAAATATTATAAAGGAGATACAGAACTATATTATAATGTCTTAACTCATCTTGAAAAATCATTATTATTTTTTATTACTATAAGTAAATATTCTCCTAGTATTGATATTTATGAAATGTCAAGTGTTAAAGATGATATAATAACTAAAATATTTCAAAATTTACCAAATAATAATGTTTTATTAGGTTATTATATTACTGAATCATTAACTAATAGATGTATTGCTAATATGAATAAAGAATCTACTCTTTATAAATTATATAAAAGTGGTTCAAGATTTAGTAAAGCTCAATTAGCTCGTTCCACAATTTTAATTGGTTATAGTGCAAATATAGACAATACTATTATTCAAAGACCAATTAAATCTAGTTTATTGGAAGGTTTAACAGAAGAACAATATTTTGGAGTATCTCCTGCTACTCGAAAAAGTATACAGGATAAATCACGCCATACTCCTAATAGTGGTTATTTGGAGCGCACCCTAGTTATGGCCTTGTCCATGATAGAGTTCGATATGGAAGATTGTGGAACTAATACAGGTTTAGAATTTAATATTATATCAAAAGATCATGCAGAAACTTTAGTTGGAAAATATTATTTTAATGAATCATTGCGTACTTGGGATGAATTAGATCGAGATACAGCATATTCTTTTGTTAATAAAAAAATTAAAATTCGATCACCAATAACATGTATTAATAAAAATTTTAAAATATGTCAAAAATGTTTTGGAGCGAAAAGATTAACAACTAAATATGTTGGAATTGTTGCGGGTCAGTTGATTACAGAAAGATTAACTCAGCTAACACTTAGAACATTTCATGAAAGTGGAAGAGCAACCCTTTCAACAGATTCTGAAGTTCTTAAATTTTTTGAAGAACATTTAATAGATGTAGAAATCAAAAACATTTCGGATACTCGGGATGAATTTATTTTAAGTTTTGATACTGATAAGTTTCCAGAAAAAATAGTTCATCCTCAATCAAATCCTCTCATTCGTGGTTTAAAAGATGTTCAAGGAAATAAATTAATATTTCAAGAAGATGATTATAAAATTGAAAATCAAGACGTTATCTATATTGTTGAAAATATTAAAAATATCTTGAAACAAAATGCAAATCCAGAAGAACCTGTTATTTATTATTTAAAATTAATGACAGCTTTATTAGAAATTGGTAAAATTTATAGTTCATTTGTTGAAATATTATTTACAAACATGTTTATTGTAGATTATAATAATAAATTATTTTGGAGATATAATCAATCTCAACCACCTACTTTTAAACTAGGCGATAAAATGATGGCCTCGTATATATCAAGTAGAATTGGATTATTATTTCAACCAAATAAGAAAACTATTGAAAAAGTAGATTTAGATGAATTGGATACTATCAACTCGGATAGTTTAACTATTTACGAAAAAATCTATTTGGGAAAGATATAGATTAAATTAGAATTGTGAAAGTAATTATTAATAATTTTAAACCAAAATGTAGAAGTCCCACTAATAAAGGTTAAGGCAAAATGCCTTACTCTTATGGCACAGTATAAGGGGTATCCCTTTCGACCTATATAGCCGGGTCTGATGCACCCGGCTAAATAATCAGATTAATAGCAGGATAAGTATGAATATTGAAGATATTAAACAATATGGAATATACACAGTTACTGGTAAAGAAGGTGGTAGTTCTCACAGCAAGATAAAGATCGGATCAAAAGTACAGGTGGTAGAAATACGTGAGTGTGATTTACCGTTGGTTTATTGCTACGGATTAAATGGTGGATCAGCATATATTCATATTGACAATTTGGCATGGGATCGGTAACCAAGAGGTGCGATAAATACATCAAGGATGAAGCTGAAACTTATATAAATAAACTTAATAAAGAATTACCAAAAAAAGCTTATGTAAATGATACCAACAATTATATTTATAAACAGAAAGATATCAAAATGATTGAACGGCAAGAGTTACATTGTCATGCCTGTGGCAAATATGTTCAATTTGATCTAGATTTATCATTAAATGGAAATCATGTACTTAAGTGTCCAGAATGTGATCATGAACATTGTCGGGTTGTGAAAAATGGAAAAATAACAGATGATAGGTGGGATCAAAGAAATGGTCAAACCTATCAAGTTTATATGGGGTCAGCAGCAACATCAACTAATAGTGTTGATTATATGTGCTCATCATCAACACCGTTTCTAGCAACATTATGGATTCAGTCAACATGTACCACAGCATAAGCCAGATTAAGGAGATATGAAATGAAGATTGAAGATCTCAAACATCATGGAATATACACAGTCGTCAGCACAGAATGCGGCAGCCTGCACAGTAAGATACAAATAGGATCGAGGGTCGAAGTTGTGGAAATACGAGAGTGCGATTTGCCGTTAGTTTATTGCTATGGAGTAAATGGGGGATCGGCTTATATCCACCATGACAATTTGGTCTGATCGCCCGGCTAAATTTTGAGGGAGGGAGGCAAAGTGAGAAGATGCACAAGCTGCAAATATTGCATCGAAGAAGATTACGGATATTCTAACTACACAGTAGAAGGAACTGAGATTAACTGCCTTCTTGGAAGGAACAAATCTCTTCCTATCGACCGGCATTATCGACAAGAACTTGAGATAGCGTTTGCCGAAAAATGCAACAATTACATTAAAGGCGATCCTGTGACCATAGACATAGAACACTTCTATGGGGAGTCGTGGGAATATTCAGACGACCCGGAGATAATTGAACTGGTGAAGAAGTGGGTCGAAGATAAAGAGGCCCGCGAGGCCGTTTGGGTGGAGCAGGAGATAGCACGGCTTAACCGAATAAGGTTAACTCAGAATTTAAAGGCGGACTTGATCGCCCAGTTAAGCTAATGATTTCGTTATATCCAGACTATCAATTCACTGTGGTCAGGCTGGTTTATGGAGATAATATTTGGGTGGATGACGGTAATGAATCTGAACCGAAAGGGTGACCGATGAAAAAGATCCTTGAAATGATGGAAAATATCGAAGGTGGGCTACCTCTTTGTTTAGAATATGAACCCGATGCAAAGTATGTGTGGCCCAAAAGGTGGGAGAGGCTAAAGTTTTACATCACAAACTATGCAGACAGAACAACCTGTCCGGAATGTGAGCAGAATGCTGACTCAGGTATGAATTTCTGCGCGTTTTGTGGTCGGGAGCTATGGCGTGAACCGATCAAACCGAAAGGAGAATAAGGTGGATCAAGCATGGCTGATAGCCCAATATGCGGAAATTGAAGCGGTAAAGGCCGATATCGAAGGAATGAAGGCGACGAATCAAATCCGAATCCAACGCGGAGAATCGATTGCATACGATGAAGACGCCTTTCATGAGAAGGCATTGCTTCTATACGGTTCTGCACAACTAATTATGCAATACAGGTGAAAGGAGGAAAATGAAACCCACCAATAACAATCAACAAGTCAAGCCAGATGCTATCCCTGTATTCGATAAGGCATTCTCAAGGTGGTGGAAATCTAAAAAAACACAAAGAAGATTTCATTGCGGCCAGTACGGTGAATACGAAATCGCTTATGCGGCGGCTGCGTTTGGTAAGAATTGGAAACAAGACAACCCGTATGTTGATTAACACAACCGAAAAGATGAAAAATCGGGCAGTTTCGGAAAATTACACCGTAGACCGGGTCTGATGCGCCCGGTTCAACTATAACAGAAAGATTTCAAAATGATTGAACGTCAGGAGTTACACTGCCACGCCTGCGGCAAGTACGTCCAGTTCGATCTGGACCTGTCGCTGAACGGCAATCATGTGTTTGAATGTCCGGAGTGCGGACATGAGCATTGTCGAGTTGTGCAGAACGGGAAGATAACCGGCGACAGGTGGGATCAGAGGAACGAAACCTATCAAGTTTATATGGGGTCAGCAGCAACATCAACTAATAGTGTTGATTATATGTGCTCATCATCAACACCGTTTCTAGCAACATTATGGATTCAGTCAACATGTACTAATGCATAAAGGTAGGAAATAATGAAAAGGCACGAGAATTTCTATCATGACAAATATGGGTATTGTTATTACTCAGTCGAGGAAAATAAAAAACCCATAATATTCAATCTCTATATCGAACCAGAGTATAGACGGAAAGGACATGCTCGCAAACACCTACAATTTGTAATCGAAAAGATCAGAGAGGCTGGTTATCTGGGTAAAATTCAGATCGAGCCTATGCCGAAAGAGAACTATATTGATGTGAAAAAATTAATTTCGTTCTATGAATCTATGGGGTTAGAAATCCTCGTTGACTAAACATGTACTAATGCATAATTTGCTAATATAATTAAGCTAAATAGAATTTTTATAAAGGAAATGTAATATGCCAAAAAAAGACTTCTCAACACGTATTCAAAAAAGATGGCATGTTAGGACAGAAAAAGAATTAGCAAGAAGAAAAAGAGAATTAGATGAGTTTAATTCATTATATAATACATGCCACAAAAGTATCTATATATTACCAACTATATTTAATAAAATTAAAGATTTAGATCCTGATTTTTCAAAAACTGTCGATGAACATTTTGATGAATTAATCGCTGACGAATCAGATATAATATAATTAGAAAAGGAAAAAGTGATACTATGATAGATGTTGAACAAATAAAAAAAGATGGTATGATTCAAGCACTAAAAGACAGAATTACATCTTTAAAATTTTCTATTGTCGGCGGTCCATTATGGGCTAGTTATATTGAAAATGGTTATTTTTGTAAACTTGAAGAATCAATTAGATATAATAGAGAAATTCTTGATGAAATGGAAGAAGTCTTTAATGCTCTTCGAGAAATTGAACCTGAAAATAAATAAGAATATTTAAAATTAAAAGGAATAAAAAATGAAACTGCCAGAATTTAAAAAAATTATAGATGATGCTGCCAAATTTTTAAACCTTCCAGATGAAGATATTGATATTAAAATTGGTGGTCCTGATTATGATTTTTTTGATATTCTCAGTGCTTATCCAAATAAATATAAGAACCATGCACATATTATAATTGAACCAGGTGATTATTATCATGCAAATGAACTTTGTGCTGATTGTGGTGAAAATATAAATGATCATTATAAAAATGGAGCAAATGGATGCCCATGTACATTTCATAAGAATATAATTACTCCAGAAAAGGAAAATAATAATGGTAGTTAATTATAGAAAGAAAACACTTATTATACAAGCAATTCAATGGACAGGAAATAACTTACAAGAAATTATTGATTTTACTGGGTTGCATCCTTCTGTAAAACATTTAACTTGGGAAGAATATGAGCAAATTGTTAAGATTGAAGGTTTAAAAGTAACTACTCTAAATGGTCCAGTTATAGTTTCAATAAAAGAATGGATTATTCGTGGAATACAAGGTGAATTTTATCCATGTGATCCAGATATATTTGAAAAAACATATGAAATTATAAACTCTTCAGAGATACAACAAAATAATCAATCTGGTGTAAATTTTTGTACTTATTGTGGCAACAAGCTAATAAACATTCAATCTGGTATGAAGTTTTGTGCATTTTGTGGTCGTCAATTGTGGCATCGTAAATATGTTTCAGATGTATTTGATGATATAGAAAAATATTATGAAGAACCAGATTAAAAACTTTAAGGAATTAAAATGAATATAAGAAATTTTATTAAATATATTCTTAATAATGTTCACGATTTAAATGCATATAGTTTAGCTATTAGAAACCGCAATTATCAAAAGAATAATTTAAATCCATTCATTAAATTTAATGAAAAAGATATAGAAGTGAAAGGTGATTTTATTATCTTAAATTTACCAGAAGATGTAGAAATTATTCAACGTCAACTAGAGTAAAAAAGGAAAAATATGCTGTGTATAGTAATCTTTTGGAGACCTCGATATTGGAGACTAAAACCTTATATATGTTCAGGTCTTAATGAAGTAATTTTTTCATGGCTATGTTTTAGTTTCGAACTTGAGTTAACTTAATATATTAAAAAGGAAAATAATATGGCAATAATGGAAAATTTAACAAGAGAAGACGTAGCAAAGACGTTAGATTTTTTTCAAAAAACAATCGAACCTGAAAATAAAGAAGCAAAATTTAAAGCATTTAGTATGTCAGATAAAGAAAAATTGGATATACTTGAACATGATATTGCTTCGATTGAACTACAATTATCTGAATTAAAAGAATATATTTCAAATATTTTTAATGGTCATGTATTAATTGATGGTCAGTTTCAGAAAGTTAAATAATGCAATACAATAATACGCATATAGAAAAAAATAAACCATCCGAAATAGATTATAAAAAATTTTATGAAAATATTCAAAACCATGTCGAAATGCTAGTAACAACAGAAATGCGAGCACATGCTTATGCGGATGCAAAGGCACATGATTTATCTTTTCAAATTTTTAGATTATTATCAGGTTATGATCAAGCTTTACAAGAAATTTCAGAATTGAAAGAAAAATAAAATGGGTCATTATGATGATATGTATGCAGAAGAAAATAATTCACCAATAGATGTGATACTTAAACGATGGATTATCGTTCATGCTCCAGGAAAAACACCTACAATAAAACATCCAGTAAATTCAGATGATGGATTAATTGAAATGTTACAAGAAATGATTTCATTATATCCCAATTACAAATATACTGTAATTAGATTAGTTTATGGAAATAATATTTGGGTGGACGATGGTGTAGACTATATTCATAATGATATAAAAATGGAGAATATTAATGGGAATGCCATATAGTAAAATCAATATAGGAGATATTTTTGAATCACCATTAGCGTGGACAGGTTCAAATATCATATATACTGTTGTTGATAAAATAGATGGCTTAATTGAAATAGAATCATCTTATCAACATCCGCGCTTATCTAAAACAATGTGGAAAAACCCATCTGATAGAATTTTTAATAAGCGAATTTTTATAAATTCTGAAAGTGCTATAAACAATGCAAACATTTAAAAGAATATGTTTAAAAGATTACGAGTATATAACAGAGAATGATGAAATATTCAAAATAGAACTCGGTAAAGAATATATTACATCTGCAGTTAATGAATCATCATCACTCGGACCGGAACCAGTTAGAAACCATGTTATAGTTTTTTCAAATTATTGGGCGCCTGTTCCGGTTTCTATTTTTGGTGGAGAAATTGAATTTTCAAAGAATTAAAAACCGGAAAGATGTGTCAATAAAATATAATTAATAATTTTAAACACATCTATTAGAAGAGGAAAAAACTTTTTATGGCTAATTTAGCTTTACCAGATATTCAACTTACTAAACCGGAATTTGAAATTGCTATTAATAAAGTTGGTATTAATAATTTATTATTGCCAATATTTGTAGTTCAAAAAAATGGTGGTTATCAAAATTCAACAGCATCGATTGATTGTTGTGTAAGTTTAGATTCAACTCTTAAAGGAATAAGTATGAGTAGAATTCCTAGAACTGTTCATACTTATCTTGATTTACCATTAGGAAATATAATTATTAAAAAAATCGTTGATGATATTATATTAAAAACTGAATGTGAAAATGTTCATTTAGTTTATAAATTTCCATATTTTGTTAAAAAATATGCACCAGAATCAAAAGAACCTGGATTTGTTCATCATACTGCAATATTTGAAGGTGTTAAAATTAATAATGAATATAAATTTAATGTAGGAGTTGAAGTAATTGCAACTAATCTTTGTCCATGTTCTAAATCTATTAGCAAATATGGCGCACACAATCAACGTGTTCATATTCGAATTAAAGCAGAACAAAAAAATGATTCATTTTTATGGTTAGAAGATTTGATAACAATTGCAGAAACTAGTACATCATGTGAAATATATAGTATATTAAAACGAGAAGATGAAAAATATGTAACAGAAAAAGCTTATAATAATCCTATGTTTGTAGAAGATGTAGCTAGAGCATGTTATAATCAATTATCAAAATTATCTAATATTGAAAGATTCAAAATAGATGTGAATGCTCAAGAAAGTATACATTTACATTCTGCATATGCTTCTATTTCTAAATCATAAATTTTTTGATATTCATTTTTTTCATATAGAAATATTATTTTTGGAAATATAGTCATATACTTTCTTTTTTGCAATTGAGGATTACATATGCCTGACTTATTCAAGTCGCAAAATGAATGATTTGATCGTTATGGTCAAACCCCTTATCCTCAATAATTTCTCTTTATAATTAAGAAATTAATTATAAAGAGACTTCTTTAGAGTTTTTCGGACATGGTTATTATTCCTTTCAATTTTTGTAATTGAGGATTACATATGCCGACTTATTCAAGTCACTATAAGATAATAGTTTAATATAATTAAACAATTATATCCTCAATAATTTCTTCATGAGATTAAGAAATTAATCTCATGAAGACCTTTTATTATAAACATAAAAAGGAAAGAAAATGAACAAAACAAAGATTGTGCGACGAAACAAAACTACAAAAAATTTAGAAAAGTATTTAACTTATAAAAGAAGAAAAGATCAAGCATTACTATTTACAGCATGTTCTTTTACTCCTAGAAATTCATATTATTTATCAGAAGATGAACGATTAAAACAATTTGAAAATTTAATTGATTCTTTGATAAAAAATAATGAAGTTGAATATGTAACTGCTCTAGCATGGATGTTAGGGAAAATATTAGGAATTCGTTTAGCACCATCAATTATTACTACTAAATTAGCAGGGATTTGTCCAGATAAAGATTTAGAAAAAATTATTAATGAAGTTTTTATTCGGCCAGATTTTATGGCTAATTCTCTTGCTTATTGGAAAAAAACACGAGGAACATTAAAATCTTTACCAAGACCTTTATTTAAATTTATGAAACTTAAATTTGAAACTTTTAATGATAATACATTAAAAAATCGGAAAATGAGATATCGTGAATTTAAATTAAAAGATTTAATTAAGATTTTTAAACCAACCCCAATTGATAATCATAGATCATTATTATATAAATCAATTATAGAAGATAGTAAACTTTCAAAATTACAAGTCGAAGTTGATGAATCTGGGAAAATTATAAAAGCAGATCACATCACAGCAGCAATTTCGGACAGTTCTATTAATAATCATAATAAAAAGCAATTTGTTCGGGAATCAATTTCAACAATTCCAATTAATGCTTTGATAAAAAATCTTTCGTTCTTATCAAAAGATGAAGCATCACCTTTATATAATAGATTAAAATCTATTTTTGAATCTAATTCTGGATTAAGATTTATTAATCCATTCGATCTTATATTTTTACAAAATAGTGAATTTTCATACGAACAAGTTAATATTGATCCTGAAATTATTAAAGTATGCGATTCAATATTAACTAAATTTGTATCATTTAATTGCAAATGTAAAAATCCTGTAATATTATATGATAATTCAGGTTCGATGAATTGCAATGGCCATCGTATTGGATCTAAATTTTTATCATTATTTAATGATATATTTACAAAAAATTATAAATTTTATACATTTAATAGTCAAATTTATGATATCACTAATAGCTTTTCAATTTCAACATCAATTAATCAATTAGCAACCGATTTATTTCAAAATATAAAATGTTATAGTGATACAGCATTAATGGATTCTATTAAATACACAGTACAAAAAAATCCTAATATGGATTTATTTATTATTATAACTGATGAAGAAACATGGGTAGATCAAAATAATATTGAAGCGTACCGAAAAATTATTCCAGACAATTTAGCTGGAAAGGTTATTTTAGTAAATGTTTCTCCGAACTTAACATCAGTATTTAAAGTACAAGAAAAAGTTATTCGAATATCCGGTATAGATGGTAAAATTATTAAATTAATCGAAGCTATTACAAATTTTGATAGTTTTAAAAATTATATTATACAACAATTTAAAAACTAATAAATCATCAGTGGATTTTTACATAGTAAACTATCCACTGATGATAGTTTACTAAAATTGAAAGGTTATATTAATGAAACCTAAAAAAACCGACCAAATTATAGATAGTGTAATAGTATATCCATTTTTAATGTTTTTTGATGTTAGAGGATTAAGAGCAAAACCAAAAGATTTTCAACCATTAACACCAGAAGATGTTAAAGATTTAGTAATTTATGATCCACAAACTGATAGTTTTGAAGGTTAAAAAGTTCTTAGTACATGATTTATCTCGAATTCAATTCTGAATTCTATCTCACTCTCGAAAGGTTTATTGCTAGTAATGGATTCATCTGAAGTTAGCCCTTGCAAGTTTTGTAAAAGAGATAAATTTCCTGATTGTATTAAAAATTGTAAAAAATTAGATAAGTATCAATCTCAATTTATTGATAAAGTAGAATTATTCAAATTCAATGATGATTTAAATGAACATTCTATATTTATATCTACAACTCCTTGGAAACGAAGACAGAGATCTTACTAAAAAATGAAATTAAATAAATTTGTAAAAATAGCTATTGAAGAGTCAAAAAAAAGTACTCATCAACAACGTTGTGCTGCAGTAATATTTAAAAGAAATAAAATAATTTCAAAAGGTTTTAATACTTCTCAAAAATCTACTAAACATTTAAAAAAGAAGTTTCAAAAATGGCCTGGTACGATTCATGCGGAAGTGGATGCTATTATAAAAGCAAAAACTGATCTAAAACGTTGTTCAATATTAGTTGTACGAATTAATAAAAATGAACAATTAAGGTTAGCAAAACCTTGTAAATATTGTCAAATGTATTTAGAATATATTGGCATTCGAAAAATATTTTATACAACAAATGAATCAGTTGTAAAGGAGTTATAAGACCTTGGAAAAATTTACTGAAGAAGAAACGGTAACATTAATTGAAAATAAAATTATTACAAAAGAGAATCTTCAAAGTTTAGAAAATTTTCTAGATAATTTAAAAGAAATATCTAAAGTTTTTAAACAACTTAAAAAAATTAAAGATAAAAAAACACCCTTTTCAAAAAGAACAATTGCAAAAATACTTAATTGTAATAGTAAAAATTTGTCATATGTTTCAATTCAAGACTTTACTAAAAATGAACCAGCTGCAGCATATTTTTTAACAAAAATGTTAAATAAAGAAAACGTTTCAAAATGTAATATTGCATTTAACGGTCTTACGTTTAAAGATCCTACTAATTTTTATAGTGATTTTGCTATGATTATAAAAGATATACCACATATTGTTAAATTGACTGGTGTATTTGTTAATAATACTATGCCCTATTTAATTCTTCCGACTCATTTGGTAAATATGTATGATGAAAGAAATGAACCTGGAACTCTTTGGATAATTTGTAAAAAAGAAGACACTCAAGTAGTAGTAACTGAGGTGAAAGAATTAATTCGTCAATTAAATCCTATTTCAAATAATGTTATAGCATTATCTACAAATGGATCTTATGTTATTGAAAATTTTAAACCAAAATTTAATATAGTTGATGTTGTATGTACTGATGATATTAAAGAAGAATGTACATTAATTTCTAATATGTTTAAAAATTTTAAAAATTTTAAAAAATCTAATATACCAATAAAAAGAGGAATCTTATTATCTGGTATTCCAGGAACTGGAAAAACTACAATTGTTAATGCAATTATTAAAAATGTAATTGATTTCGGCGGAACAGTTTTTAAATTAACTCAAGAAAAAGACTATCAACAAAGATCTAATCCTGTAGCATATTTATTTAATTTAGCAAAACAATATAGTCCATCTTTAATAATATTAGAAGATTTTGATTTAATTGCTTCTTCAAGAGCAGAAAAAAGTCATCAAAGTGTTAGTAATGAATTATTACATTTATTAGAATGTAAAAATGAAAATACAATTGTTATTGCAACAACAAATATTATAAATGGGTTAGATGATGCGGCAATTAGATCTGGCCGCATAGATAAAACATATTCAATATCATATCCTAATTTTGAAATGAAAAAGAAATTAATTGAGATACATAAAAACTATTATAATATTAATAAAAAAATCAATATTAATGAATATCTTTCTGAATTTTTAAAAAAAGATATTACCGGAGCAACAATATCTTCAATAATGTTAACTGCTGTACAAAAAGCAAAAACCGAAAATAGAAATGTGAAAATTGAAGATTTTACATGGTCACTTGCTAATTGTAATAATTCTAATTCTAATTCTAATAAAAAATCACTAGGCTTTAATTAATATGGATAATGTTGTAAAGGAGTTATAAAATTTTGGAAAAATTTACTGAAGAAAAATCGAATGACAGCTCAGTATTCGATAAAGCATTCAACGAATGGTGGGAATCTGAAGAAACACAAAGAAGATTCCATTGTGGCCATTACGGGGAAAGCGAGATTGCTTATGCAGCTGCTATATTTGGTAAGGATTGGAAACAAAATAATCCATATTCTGATTAATATAACATAATATAGTTAAGTGGGATAAAAGATACATAGAACTTACGAAATTAGTCTCTTTTTAATCAAAGGATCCACATTAATATGGATAATGTAGAAACTCCAAGATTTAAACATGATTGTTCAAATTGTAAATTTTTAGGACAACACGATCAATATGATTTATATGTATGTGCTAATTTAGCATTAATCATTAAAACTGTTATTGCAAGATATAGTTCAGATGGCCCAGATTATATGTCTGGTTTATATTTTGCTAAACAATATAAACAAGGGGAATTACGAAATTCTCATACTGCACGAATATTACATGAAGCTCTTATTCGAGCAGAGAAATTAGGTTATAAAATGAACTAAAAAAATATATAGCGTATAGATATTTTCTATACGCTATATATTCTATTTTTAAAAATAAAATTCCCGTTATGGGAATTTTATGCGGATTGACCTTTCGTAGCCGCATCTACGATCACATATATCGCTTGTGAAGCGCTCTATGTTTTTAAATAGTCTGAGAACTATCCCATTTTGAAAGTTTACTTTCTGGATGGCTAATCCATGAGTTATTATATTTATCTTAAGTGAACTCAATTTTACCACTTAAGGTATAATATTTGATCGAATTATGATTTTTTAATCATTATTCGATTAATCGGACGCCTTCTAATCACCTGCTTGCTTACTTGTACAGACAAGAAGTTTTTCTGTACAGGTTCACTTTTTTGAGGTGTGAGAAGACTTATCCGATCAATACAACGTACAAGATATTCTTTATACGCTGTATTGAATCTCGTCGGTCCATTATTACGTTTCATATACATGATTATATTATTTCTATATTATATAGTTAAAAACAAAAAAATATAATTTTTACTTTTTTACTTTTTTATATAGAAATAGTATAATAAAAATAATTTATTTTTGGAGAATATTATTTTATGAATATTATAATTACGACTAGTACATTGATAATATTATTAATGCATTGTATCGATGATAATGATACATTAAGAAGTATAGGAATTGCGGCTTGGGTAATTATTGTATATTTTTTAGGATAAAAGGAAACTCATTATGTTACCATGTTTAAAATGTAACATTCCAATATTAGTTAATCCTTCTGATATTCATAAATCATATATAATATGTCCAAAATGTAAACATGTAATGATTGTTAAATATGAAAAAACTAATAATAATGGATATGCATATTATACTCATGATTTAAAATTATATGATTATAGGTGAAACTATGATATATTATACAGATTCAAATACAGATTATATAGGAGTAACAGACTCTACAACTAATCTTAAATGGTGTACACTACAATGTACATATGGTAGAGATACAAATTCAACTTGTAGCAGTACAAGAACAATTATATCTCATTCAAATCAAATAAGATATACTAAAATTATTCCAGATATTAAAATTAATAATAAACCAATATTACGACAAAAATTTAATAGAATCCCAATTTTAAACTTTAATAAAAAACTTATTGTTACATATAATCGAAAATTTAAACCTAGATTTAGAGAATCTCCAAATATTAATCCTTTAGAACTTAAAACTGTGTAAATTTAAATTGTAATTAATAAACTTTTTAAACAGGCAAATAAATGGAATCATATTTATCTATATGTGTATATTTTATTATTCCAATTATATTAATATTTATCGGAATATTGACATATCATAGAAAACAATATATACTTTCCTCAATTATGTTTATTTTTAGTTGTAGTTATATACTTGTATTTATACTTGTATTTATATTTATATCTACGACTCAATTTATAAGTCAATTAATGACTCATAAAATATATTAAATACAAGGAAAATTAATTGAAAAATTATTTAAATGAATTACAAGTAAATTTTTCGTTACTATTTAAATCGTTACAAGAAATGGTTAAATTAATTGATGAACAAGATTATTATAATGATGAAGTAATTGGACGGGCCGAACTATTAATACGTGATATAAACAATTGGCTAAAGGAGAAAAATTAATGGATGAATTTATTTTTTCTAATTAGATCGTTTATAACACAAGAGTCCTATGATTCATTAGTAATGAATTGTTTTCGATTTTTAATTGACCATGGTTATAATCCTAATTTTACTGAAGATGGATTATATTTGAATGGAAATCTTACAGTTGGCGATTCTATTGAACATCAAATTTTAGCTGCTACATTTAAATTATGTGAGGAAATGACGATTAAGAATGAAAATGTATATGAAAATGAACATAATTTATAAAAACAATTTATCTAAAATATTGAAATGTGCAAAATTTTCTAAATTTTGAATAAGAAAAACACATTTCAATATTTTATTAATGTTCTTAAATAAAATCTTCTAAATATAGGTTAAAAAATGAGTAAAAAAGATTCGAATTATAAAACTCTTACAATAGAAGCGGCTACTACTGGATGGATTATTAGAGAATCTGGAAAACCAGCAGAAATATTTCATATTTGGTCTCAAGTTATAAGAAAATTAGAAACTGAATTAACTAATAAATCTATAAAAGTTTAATATATATCTAGTTCCAAATCTTAAATGAGAAGACAGGAAAAAACATTATGATAGTTTCTGTTAATCTAAACAGTATTCCATTTTTATCTTCAACTGATAGTACTAGAACTAGTATGAGTTCTAAACAAATTCAACAAACATTAACAAGTTTAAATACAGAAATTCCATATGTGATCGGTTCAGATTATAATTCACTTACTAATCCTTCGCAATTTGGTATTAGACTAGCTGAAGATGATGGAGAAGTAGTATACAAAAATTTAGATATAATGGTCGTTCAATATAAAAATTTTGATAAAGTTATTGATATTTATATACCACCAATTCAGAAAGTGAGTGGAATATTTGCTACAAAATTAAGATTCTCATTAGATGTTGGTTCTAAATTTAAAAAAGGCGATATATTAGCAAGTTATGATTGTTTTTTAAATGGCATTCCATCTTATGGATATAATGTTTTTACAGCATTTATGCCGTTTTTTGGGTTCAATCATGAAGATGCAATTACAATTTCTGAAAGTTTTGCGGAAAGAGCTAGATATAGTGCAGTTGAAAAAGTATTTATTCCAATTTATGAATATACACTTTTACAAGAATTTTATAAAGATCAAGAAAATTCATATACTTATATTCCAAGTATTGGTCAACACATTAAAGATGATGTAGTATGTTGTACAATATCATCTAGAGATGCTGCACTTTCTAATTATGATAGTTTAAAAAATAAAATTCAAACAACATTAAAAACTATGTCACTTTCAGATTTACTATCATTTGGATTTTCTGGTGATAGTAAATTTATGATAAATAAGATCCGGACGAAAGTAGAAAATGGAATTGTGTCCGGAATTAAAATTCACAGATTCAAATCTCCAAAAACTCAATGTATGATTGATCAGAAATTAGAAAATATATTAGATCAATTATATTTAAAATATGGAGAATTTGTTTCTACTATTTATAATGATTTATCGAAACAATTTAATTATCAATATGTTAGACATATTTTAAAAAAATATTATGTATATGTTGATAAATCCACTGGAAGTCGAGGAGTCATTTCTTTAAACAATCTAAGTTATATTCTTGAACTAGAAATTTCTAAAGATTGTAAAACAACAATTGGAGACAAACTAGCTAATCGCTATGCGAACAAAGGAGTAGTTAGTTTAATTCTTCCTGATGATCTTCGACCAATTGGATTAACATCTAATAAACCAGTTGATTTAATTTTTAATCCATTTGGAATTTTTTCAAGACAAAATCTAGGACAATTATTAGAAGCAATTATTTCTAAAACTGTCATGTATTGTGATAATTATATTAAAACAAATCCAAATGATGTTAAACAAGTAATAACTTGGTTAAATGATTCAACGATACAAAAAATAGATTCAGATTATTCACAAAGAATTAAAACCGAAATCATTGATAATTTAGATGATGAAAATTTTAAACGACAATTTATCAATAATATAAAACAATCAAATTTATTTATTGAAGCACCATCATTTGCAAAAATAGATATTAATTATTTATTAAAAGATCTTGTTGAATATAAAGAACCAGTTTTAATTAAAAAAGATTTAATTAAATATATGAAACAAAAATTAAAAATAAATACCCCATTTCCAAATGAAGACGTTCAAATTAATAATATTTTATGCGCACCTATTTATATACAAAAATTATCAAAATTAGTTGCAAAAATTATTAATGCTAGAGATTTTGGAAGTGTACGTTCAGTTACAAAACAACCAACAAAAGGTCGAGCTAGAGGCGGTGGTTCTCGGGTAGGTCAAATGGAACTCGAATCAATGCTCGCCTCTGGTTGTGATTTAGCAGTTAAAGAAATTTTAACTGTAAAAAGTGATTGGACTGCTGGAAAAAAAGATCTTATTAGACAATTAGTATTAGATGGTGAATACAATTTACCAGAAAATCGGTCTATTAAAAGTCGAACAAAAGAAGTCGTCGACATTCAATTAGAATTTCTTAAAGAGTGATAATATGAATCTACTTCCGAAAAAAAATATAGAAACCCCAAATGGAATTTTTACAGTTAATACATTTCGTAAAGCTCAATATAGATTAATTAAATATTTTGTAGAATTAGGAATTGAATATGTTTCTAAACAAAATAATAATTTTTTAAAAATTGATAGTATTGAAGTTCGAAATTTAGTAAACTATAATAGTATTTATAATAATGATTTAACAGAAATTGAAGCCAAAATTTCATTTGGAAATATTAATAATGTTGAACATAAATCATTTATTAAATTTTTAATTCCAACATTAGTTGATAACCAATTCTTTATTTTGAATGGTAATAGATTTGTACCAACTTTATATATTTTAGATATGCCAATTATTGTTAAGAAAAATTCAATAAAATTAACAGGTTTATTTAATTCCATAACTTTTTATGATAAATTAGTAACATTTATGGGTAATAATATTCCAATTAAACATTTTATTGATATTTTATTATCAGATCATAATATAGAAGAGTCTAAATTAAAAAATGAATGTATTAATATGTTAAACATTCATACACCTTCTATACCGGAAGTTGATTTATTAAAATATTTTTCAAATATGTTTAGATGTGATTCAAAAAAAGAAGATATTATTAAATATATTAATAATATCTTCTTTGATGATTATACTAAAATGGTATATCAAAGTTATTATAATTTAAAAGATGAAATAACTATTCAACAAATATTAAAGTTGTCACTTGATTGTGTTAAAACTACTTCACGTGAAGATTTTATTGATTTGCCGCAAAAACGAGTATTATTTGTAGAAATACTAATGATGCCTATTTTTAAAAGATTTGCAATAGCGGCATCGCAAGCTGCTAGAGGATTTCAAATAAATAATATTAATATGGATCAAATGGAAATTGTAAAACACTTTCAAACAAAATTACATAATAAATTTATATATGATTGTGCAAATGCGTTTGATAGTATTCTTCAACATAAAGCATGTATGTTAAATCCAAATGTACAACAAGTACCAACAATAATCGCACATTTACATCCAACACATTATAAGCGAATTTGTCCTACTAGTATAAGTTCACAAACACCTGGCGAAACAATATATATTATTAAAGATGCTAAACTAGATATTTTTGGAAAATTCTTATAGGAAACTGAATAATGAATACATATACACAAGAAGATTTAGTTATTCTTGAACAACAACTTGAACAATGCTTATCTGCATATGAAAAAGGTAATCCTTTAATTACAGATGATAAATATGATCATTTTAAACGATTACTTCAAAAATTTAAACCAGATAGTGCATTTTTACAAAAAATTGGTAATAAACCTAAACGAAATGTTGAAATATTACCATATGTTCTTGGTAGTTTACATAACAAATTTGAAAGTGATATAAATTCATGGTTAAATAAATTTAATAATTATAAAGGATTTATTTTATCTCATAAATTAGATGGTGTGGCTGTTGAATGTGAATATGATGAAAATCACTTAACTAATGCATGGTTACGTGGAGATCATTATTCAGGAGAAAATGTATTTCATAAAATTAAACACTTTGCTCCTGACCCCAATATAAAAATAATACAAAATATTGGAAAATTTTATATGAAAGCAGAAATTCTTTTGAATTGTGAACCAAGTACAATTGGTTACAAGACCAAAAGAAATGCAGTTGCTGGAATATTAAATAGAGATGATCTTCAAAAACTCAAATATTTATATATGATTTTTCATACATTAGTTCCTAATGATATAATTAAACAGCTCGGTATTAAAACTGAATGTGAAAGATTAGCATTTGCTAACCTCTTATTTAAAAATAATATTGTAAGATTTAATTATGCAAAAACTCCAGATGAAGTTATTCCTCTTGCCAAAAATATGATTCAAGAAGAAACCCAATATGATAAAGATGGCATAGTAGTAACATATGAAGATTCTGAAGTTGAAAATATTAAATTACCTGAAAAGAAAATTGCGTTTAAGTTTAATAAATTATCTGCACTATCTGAAGTATTAAAAATTGAATGGAATACTTCCAGAACTGGTAAAATAATTCCTGTTATAATTATAAATCCTGTAGATTTAGGAGGAGCAACAATTCAAAGAGCTACAGGATTCCATGCTAAATTTATTTATGATAATAAAGTTTGGCCAGGTGCAACTGTAGAAATTGTAAGATCTGGAGATGTAATTCCATATATTGAAAGAGTTGTAAATCCATCAAATGATTCATCTTGTATATTAGATAGATGTCCATCTTGTGGAAATACACAATTAACAGCGGATGATGTGCATATTTTTTGCGATAATTTTAATTGTCCAGCTCAAATTCAAAAACGAATTACACATTTTTTCGAAAAATTAGGATTAGAAAATTTTAGTGAAAAAATGATAACTTCATTAAATTGTAAATCAGTATTAGACATATATTCATTAACAAAAGAAGATATATTAAAAATTGAGGGTTGGGCAGATAAATCTGCAGAAGATTTTCTACTTAGAATTAAGCAAACTAAAAATACTCAACCTGAAAAAATACTATCAGCGTTAGGTATTTCTAATTTAGGAACATCAACTACAAAACTAATTTTAGAAAATATCTCAATTAATGAATTAATTAACTCAATTGAAAGTGATGAATTATTAAAACCAATTATATTTAAATTAGTCCAAATAAAAGGAATTGGTAGGAAAAAAATTGAAGCTATTATTAAAGGATTAAAAAATAATATTAATCTTATAAAAAATTTAATTAAAATAGGTATAAATTTCAATTCAAAACCAATCGGCCCATTATCAGGACAATCATTTTGTATAACTGGGGCATTGAGTAAACCTAGAAAATATTTTGAACAAATAATTGAAAAGTATGGTGGTACAAATAGTAGTATTACATCTTGTAATTATTTAATTTGTAATGCACCATCAGATTCAAGTAAGTTTAAAAAAGCACTTGAAAAAGGTGTAAAAATTATTAATGAAAATCAATTATTTGAAAAATTAAAACTATAAATCTATTTTTATTTTCTATCCGGCAAGATCTTTAACTAGGTTTTGTCGGATAGAACACATTTAATAATACCCAAAAAGATCGAGAAAGTTAAATGAACAAGTCAATTGTTTTTGAAACTAATACTGGACTCAAAGTATCACTTAAACCACATCTAATAACAGGTATACATGAAATAGACAAAACTCATAGTCATATCTATATATCAAAAAAAGATTATTTTATTGTAAAAGGATCTTTTGATGAGCTAATTAATAAATTTAAAAATTAGTCATCACATATTATATAAGACTAATAATTAAAAACGGAAATTATAATGACTAAAAAAGAATTAATTAAAGAGCTTAAATCATATCCCGACGACAATGTCGTTGTATGTATGGATGAACATGGTGGTTGGGATAATATCCAACGTATCAAATTTCAAAATGGTATTATTTTCATTGAATTCGGTGGTGGATCACCATTCAGTGATGAATAACAACCACATGATAAGATATTCTTATCCAGCAAGATCAAGTTAAAGATCTTGCTGGATAAATTTTTTTAGGAGATTAATATGTCAGAAACGACATCTAAAGTTTCAAATACATATCAATTTTTAATGACTAGAATACAAGATAAAAGTGAAGGAGCAATTCCACACATTTCAGATTTTTATTATATCGCATTTATTCGTGATATAATTCGTAGACAATCAACTTTCATTGAAGCGTTTGCATTAATATCAAGAGCTACAATATCTTTAATCGATGCTGAAATTAGTGTTGGAAATTATCCATCTTATGAATTAACTGGTTATGAATTAACTGGTGATGGAAACGATAATGAAGATAAAAAACAAATTTATAAAACATTTTATTCTACTAATGTAATTATATTATGTGCTGAAAGTCAAAAAGAAAATATTTCTTCTGCTAGAAATGTTGAAGATTATGCAGTACCTGTAAAATTACTATTGGTTCATCCAATTGCTTATCAAATGTCTAAAAATACTGGTCTTAATATTAATTATTCACCAGTTGTAACACCTGAACCCAAAAATCCTAAATTGATAGCTCTTGAAACAATAATTAATAATCAATTTAATCCTCAATATAATGAATCTGAAATTGAATCATTTACACAATCTGTAGTTAACAAATATGCTTCTCAACCTAAACATATTAAACAAATTGTTTTTGGTGATAGAAGTAATCTTAATTTAACTAATTATGGTTGTATTTATGTACCTGCAACTATTCCAGAAATTAATGTTCCTGAATATATTATAAATAATTATAAACCATTTAATACTCCATCTTATTGGTTTCTTGATACATTTAATTTTGGAGATTATGATAATTCGGCAGATTCATATGAAAATGGTAAAATCCCAATTTGGGCTATATTAATTAATTTTTTTAATTGTATTAATACTTTTAAAAAAGAAGATATTAGTAAAAATATAATTACAATGGTCCATACACATTTATTAAAACGTGAAGATTTTATTGATAGTTTTGGAACTTTTAATCGACCAAATGCTATTGTAAATTTTATTGATGGCGATTCAAAATATCATAAAATTAAAATGGGTGATCTTCCAAAAAGAACAGTAAGTGATAATTCTCAAGTTGTACAAGATTCTCAAGTAACATCATTTACAGTATTTTATAATGATACAATTGATGCGGCAAAAGATAGATTAGTAGCTTGTAGACAACTTTTTAACAATCAAATAGATTGTATAGAATTCTTTGAAAGCCCTTTATCTACTCCAGAATGGTTGCAATTTGGAAAATTATATAATATGGAATATGACGATTCAACTAATGAAAATACATTTAGATACGTTCATACTCCAATTACAATTATGAATATTTTTAAACGTCGGCAAATAAAAGACGATACAATGGAAAACATCAATAAATATGCAATGTTAAGATTAATAGACAAGCAATAACCTCATTTATAATATTTTCATTTTTTATATAGAAATAATATTATTATATTTATTATTTTTAAATTAATAAAGGAGATATACAATGGGGTGAAATACTATATTAAATACTCAATAAAGTACTCATTAATATATGAAATTTTAAAACAACTCAATAAAAAAAGAATTAATATATTTATTGATTTACAAAGTATTGCAAAAGGTTTTTATAATAAAGATGTAATAATGGTTGAAATTGGAAGATATGCAAGCGAAAATAAAATAAGTAATATTTTAATTGATGAATTAAAAGTTTTTTTAAATGATTTATATGTTCATTTTAAGATGTATGATCCATTTTTTATAATAGCATATGATGATGGATATTGTAAGCAACAAAAAGTTATTGATAGTTCATATAAATCAGGCCGAATAACTCAAAATTTAATTGTAGATCATAATGCAGAAATTGAATTATTTAGACAAATAAAACAATATTATTATCATGAAATAGAAAAATTATTTACGAAACCGAATTTATCTCAAGTTTTTTATCTTAGAGAATATGAATCTGATGTTATTCCATATTATTGTATTGTAAATGGATTATTTGATAGCGATCAAAAAGATGTTTTAAATGTAATTCTATCAGTTGATAAAGATTTGCTACAAACTTGTAAATTTAGCAATACTATACAATGTGTAACTTCATTTAAACAACGAAAAGATAAAGGAGGTTTTCAAATACAATTTGATACATTTGATAAAGATAACGCAATTTGTTATATTAATAAAAAATTTAAAAGAGGAATTTTAACAGCTGAATTCATTCCTATGATTTTATCTATAGGTGGAGATAAAGCAGATGAAATTCCGGGCATTTCTGGAATTGGTCCAGTTAAATCAACAGAATTAATTATTAATCATTCAATACCAGCTACTATCGATGAATTAAAAAGAAATAAACAAAGTATGCCAAAAATTATAATAGATCATTTTGATAAAATTAGTAGAAATTATTCAATGATTTCATTTGATGAACAGTTAAAGCGGATGCCTGGTCAAATTTTCAAACGGTAAGATGGAGGTGAAATGAATATTGAAACAGTTAATTCAGTTGTTCGTAATATGTTACAAGATTTAGTTAATGATGGTTATAAGAAGAGACACATTTGTAGCTTAACATTAGGATTACAAAGTGAACCTCAATTTGATAATTTTTTAAAAGGAAATGATTTAGGATTTAAACCCCTTCAACGAATAATTAATAATTTAGGTTATGATATTAATATTGCAATTATACCTAAAGAAGAAAATGAAATAGAAAAATTTATAAAAGATACAAATTATAATTTTCTATCAGAATCTAAACAACCTCTTGTTGACTACTTAAATAATAAAACGACATTAAATGATGCGTTAGCATTAAAAACTGGAACAATTTCAGACGTTGCAGATAAATTATTCGAACAAATTATCAATAGTTAATTTTTCATTTTAATACGAGGAATATATGGACGCTCAACATTGGAATGATGTATTAGAATATATAAAATTAAATGTTGGTGTACCTATTAACTTATTAGAAATTCCAGATGATGAATTAATAGGATTTCTAAGAAGACAAGTACTATCATCATTTTCTCAATTTGCACCTTCAAAAGTATTTACTACAATATCGAGTGCAAATTTAATTCATGGTGGTCCAGGTTATCCACAGTATGCATATAAAATACCTGTTTCAGATGATACGTATATTATCGATATATTAGAAGTTATGCCAGCTAATGATACTTCAATAGTAGATTCATTTGGATCGGCAATAATTAATGCTTCTCAAGCAATGGATTTAGTTATGGCAAATACATATATCGATATTGTTAAATCTTTACAAATTCGACAAACTTGGGAATTTATATCACCAAATATTCTAATATTTGATTCGGCAATAACTGTATGTGTAGTCGTTTATAACATTCCACATACAGTCTTAAATACTATTCGACCAGATTTATATCATCGAGCATTTAAACCGATGTGTCTAGGTTATACTAAAATTTGGCTAGCATCAATGAGATCGAAATTTGAAAACCTATCAACCCCATTCGGTCCTATCAATTTGAATTTTGTGGAATTAAGAAATGAAGGGCAAACATTAATTGACAATGCCCAAGTTATATTAGATACAATTCCACCAGATATTTTAGTTGAAGTATCTTAAACCTATTTTAAATAATATGGAGGCGCTTTTAATATGGCATATGAACAAAAATCTAAATTAGAAAGTCTTTTTTCTTATAGTTTTGCAGCTAATCATTTATTTCAAATTTCATTAGTAAAACAACCAGTTGAACAATCTTATAAGAAAGAACATTTTTGTTTTCTAACGGTAATTCCAGGTGTAACTCAACAAGGTAATAGAACTTTCGAATTTGCAAATAGAATTACTTTAAAAGTTGATGGACATCAAATAGATGCATTGGCGGAAGCTATAAAATATTATGTTGATGGTAAAGAACAACTAATTGGACCATATTCAATATATGTCGATTCGAGTAAATCTCAATATAGTCAAGGAGTTGGTGGAGGAAAATCATTTGCAATTCAAAGAACGATGACTAAAAATAAAAAGAATCAAGATGTTCCAATGATAACAATTTTTGTTAAATCTGGAAATAATCCAACATTGGCAATTTCAATTCCGCCAGCTGGAGCTCTTGCAATGGCAAATGTATTATCTTTTATTGCTAAAAAATGTTTAGAATTAGAATTTTTAAGAGGTCCGAGTTATGCACAAACTGGAAGTTATGAAAATCCAAGTTTTAATACACCTCAACCTCAAGCAACTCCACAAACAACTCGACAAGCAGATGTAACGAATAATTTTTCAAATGCTTTCGAAGGTTTTGTTGATCCTAATAATCCGTTTTAAGTAATCTTTGTAATAGATGGATTGTTATATTAGCAGTCCATCTATTACAAATTACAACAATATGGAGATTTTTTATGTTAATAAATGAACAGTTATTATATGATAACAAAACAGCTGATGAGATTTTAACTGAAATTGTTAAAACCCTTATTCCAAAAAAAATAAAAGTTAAATTATCTAGTAAAAAAAATAGACAATTAATGTTAGAAAAATTTGGCGAAGATGCATTTTTATTACCTGATAAATTAAAATTTCCTGTTATGGATCCATTTACAGGAAAATATGATTGTTCATTAATTTATGCAGCTCGAATAAGAGCAAAACAATATGCTGGAATTAAACCAGGTTATAAAGAAGTTGCAACAAAAGCTGAAGAATTATACAGAAGTAATTCTTGTTCTACTAAACTTAACGTTCAAATTCATGATGGTACTGATAGTTTTGATATTGATCTTCATCAATTAGTCGAAATATTATTTTAAAAATATTAATTGAACTTAAAGTTTTAAAAAATAAGAAAAGAGTAAAAATGGCCCAATATGTTCATACAACTGGAGACATTATTGCTCCAAATCAATTAAAATTAATAGATAGTTATGTTACTAATTATTTATTTAGTTTAATTAAGGGTTTGCGGCAAAATAATTTTGGATATAATACATTACATACTGTTAGTCAAGAAATAATCGAATATCGTAAAATATTAGGATCTGATCGTAAATTTTTTATAGATTCTGGAGGTTATTCAATTATTGCTGGGCAAGTATCTCCAAGAGATACTTCAAAGTTCATTGAATGTTATAATACATTTTTAGAAAAAGATGCAATGGATAATTGTGATTATATTTTTAGTTTAGATATTCCAATTTTTTTGAAATATCCAGAAAGTAATAATATTAAAACAATTTATACCGCAAATGCAAAATCAGTTTCTGAATCTGTAAAGATTTTAAAGAAAAATCCAGAATTGTATAAAAAATTTGTTTTTGTTTGGCAATTTAAAATTCTTAAACAGTATAATATTTGGAAACAAATTTATAAAGAATTTCTTGAAAATGATGCAAATTTACAAAACTTTGCAATTGGTGGATTAGTTTCTCTTAGAGGAATCACAGGGATCAAATTTAGTCCTTTTATTGCTTTAACTTATAAAATTTTAAAAATATTATATGAAAAAAATTTAGAAGTGAATAGCATATTACATATCTTAGGTGTATATCATTTACATGATAGAGTAATTATGCCATTTTTAAATAAATTATTTAATAATTATTATTTAAAAGATCGAAAAAATTCAGTTCAAATTACATATGATACTGTAAATTATGCTTTATCTGGATTATATAAACTTAAAGAACAACTTATGTTTATTCCTATTGAAAATTCATCTGGATCTTCATATATAAGTGGATATGCACATGATTTAATAGATAAGATGCATGTAGTAATTCCAGATGAATCAGTATTAGAAGTAGTCAAACGTGATCTTAATTGTGTTCTTGCCGGTAAAAATGTTGAAAATACAACGGTGACTAGTTTATTAAATGTAATAACACAAACAACAATTGATAAAATAATTAATGAAGAATTAGATAGAAATAATATAGTTGAATTATTTGTTACTTGTGAAAATTTTAATAAATTTAAAAATCAAATCATGCCAATTTTATTAAATTTAGAACAAAAATATCCTTTAATATTCGGAAATCGAACTAAGAAAAATCTTCTAAACTTTCAATACTGCTTTGCATTTCATCAATGGTGGTTAAACGGACGAAATGAACAAGAATTGGAAAAATTAATTGAAAAATTTATATCATTAATTAATTTTCCATTTGATCTTAATAATTGATTGTAGAAAAAAGGAAAATTTATCAAATATGGATATGCATGATGTTCTTCGTGGAACTTTTGGATTTGATGAATTTCGAATGAATCAAGAAAATATTATTAAAGCTGTATTAGATAAAAATATTTATGGAATATTAGCAATTCTTCCAACAGGTGGAGGAAAAAGTTTATTATTTCAAATTCCAGCTTTAATGATGGAAGGACTTACTATAGTAATAAGTCCACTTATTAGTTTAATGAAAGATCAAGTCGATTTTCTTAAATCTAAAAACATCTCAGCTGAATTTTATAATTCAAGTTTATCCTCAGCAACTAAACGGGATATTGAGATGAAATTAGTAAAAAAACAATTAAAAATTTTATATATAGCACCAGAAAGATTTAACGATTCTAATTTTTTTACAGCATTAAGAATTACAAATAAAATTAGTTTACTTGCAATTGACGAGTGTCATTGTATAAGTACGATAGGTCATGATTTTAGACCATCATATCGTACTTTACAAGAAATTATTAACTTTCTAAAACCCCAACAAGTAATTGCATTAACTGCAACTGCAACTAAACGGGTACAACATGACATTTGTAAACAATTAAATATTCCTAACGCTACAAAATTTATTCAAGGTTTTTATCGTCCAGATCTTAGATTATTAGTAAAAACATGTACATTTGCTACTATATTTGATAAAATTATTAATCGGCTTACAGATTATATTAATAAAGGATTTAAGACTGGAATTATATATGTTCCAACAAGACAAAAAGCTGAAAACCTTGTAGATGAATTACAAAATTGGAATATTCCATCTATTCTTTATCATGCTGGTTTGCCCGATAAAGTTCGTGAAAAAACTCAAAATGATTGGTTTTTAAATGGTGGAATAGTAGTAGCTACTATTGCTTTTGGAATGGGTATTAATAAATCTGATGTTCGTTTTGTAATTCATGCTGGCATACCATCAAGTGTTGAAAATTATTATCAAGAAATTGGAAGAGCTTCACGAGATGGACTTGGAGCAGAATGTGTAGTTTATTATGATCCATTCAAAGATGAAGATTTACAAAGATTTTTTATTGATATGTCGTATCCTTCCAATAGTAATATTATAAAATTTTGGCACTGGTGTTGTGGCCACGCGTCAGACGCTAACTTAATTGAAATGACTCAAAAAGAAATGGGAAATCAAAACCATTCAGTTAATAGTTGTTTTATTTCTGGATGTATAACTAAATTAAAAGAAAATAAATTTATTGAAACTATTGCAACTGCTAAATATAAAATTAATACAAATAAAGACATTAATAATGATTTTGATTTTACTAGTTTAAATATTCGTCGTATGGCTAAACTTAATATTTTATCAGATTTAATTGAATTTTTAAAGAATAAATCTGAATGTAGAATGTTAAATATTTTACATTATTTTGATGATTATTCTCATAAGATTCCTTGTGGTAAATGTGATGTTTGTCGAATTAAACTATTAAAAACACGGCCAGTATAAAAAAGGAAAAGAATCTAAAAATGCCTAAAATTTGGACAATAAATTGTTTAAAACGTTTTTACGAAAGTGATATTCAATTAATTGTTACACCATCAGACATTAGTGGTATAGTCGAATATCAGCCTGGGTATAACCGATTTTTCATAAATGAAGAATTAGGATTACCAATTGGATCTTATATTGATTATATTCATGAAAAATCTAATAAGTTATTTCATATTATATCAAATGCGGATACGATGAAAAGTCGTATTAAAATTCATTCTCATAAACCTATTCGCTTACAAAATTTAAATAGAAAAACTGGGAATGCATTAGTTAGTATTGATATACCAAATTTTAATTCATATATAGATCTTCCCGATTCTAAAATTATTAAAGAAAAAGTACGGTATCCTAATCATAAACATACATTTACAGCATGTTTATCAGTATTTCATTATAAAATTAATGAAAAATGGAAACCTACTACTAGACGAGGAATTACAATAGATTTAAATTCTTTAAAAGTTAATAAAGATAATTTTTAATGAGGAAAAATATAATATGAAAACAATTGTTACTCAAGTAATACCAACTGTTCAAGGAGAAGGTTTTTCTATAGGAACATTAGTTCTTTTAGTCCGATTAGGAAATTGTAATTTAGAATGTGATTTTTGTGATTCCAAATGGTCAAATAATTTAAATTCATCATGGATTGAATCATTTGATCCAAATAAAAATACAACACCACCCGTTGTAATTACAGATGATAATTTTGATTTATTTATACAATATTTAAGTTCATTTGTTGATAAATTTAAATTACAAACATTATTAATAACTGGTGGAGAACCATTTTGTAATAAACCTTTTCTTGATAGACTTATTGAAACGATACCTGAAAAAATACCAAATTTAGTTAATATTGAAATTGAAACAAATGGAACATTAATTCGAACTCTTGAAGATATTGATATTTTAATAAATCATAGTAAACATACTCCAATACAATTAAATATTTCTCCAAAATTAAATCCAGATTATTATAGAAGTGTTAATATTAAATCAATACATGATATTATATATTTATTTGATACTAATCTTAGAAATACTGCATTGATGACTAATAAATTAATAGTATCTCAATTTAAATTTGTTTATTTTAAAGAATCAGAAGAAGATATTATAAAATTTACAAGTTATTTTTTGGAAAAATATAAGACATTATATATAAATATTATGCCTTTAACTCCGGCAAGATCTGATTTTGAAAAAGAAATAGATTTTCTTACAGCAGTCAAAACTAATTGTTTAGATACTTTGACATTTTGTTTTAAGAATGAATTTCCATTTTCACCAAGATTACATGTATGGTTATTTGATCAATTAAAAAAAGATGAAAATTTTGGTTTAGAAAATTCTATTAAATTATAATATATTATTAATTGAAGGAGATTATAATGTCTAATTATGCTCAAATTTTAAAAAATGCACAAATTTTAAAAAATGCTCAATTAATTGAAGAGAAATTGAAGAAATTAGAAGAAGAAACGGCGAAGAAGTTAGCTGAAGAAAAAAGATTAGAAGAAGAAAAGGCGAAGAAGTTAGCTGAAGAAAAAA
>Ga0265294_10000820_pt1 | contig 42432 bp, 32 predicted proteins | sample MunlanPumphouse3_FD_192504 | JGI IMG/M metagenome (GOLD analysis project Ga0265294, IMG submission 192504) | Groundwater microbial communities from a municipal landfill in Southern Ontario, Canada - Pumphouse #3 | ecosystem: Environmental > Aquatic > Deep subsurface > Groundwater | place... | reverse complement strand
AGCGGGAGAAGCTCGACAAGGTGTTCGATTTTGCCTGCGGTTCCGGCTCGTTGCTCCTCAACATCCGTAAGCGTCTGACCGAGTCAGGGGGTGTTATCGGTAAGATATACGGTCAGGAAAAGAATATCACCACTTACAACCTGGCTCGGATGAATATGCTGCTTCACGGGGTCAAGGATGCCGAGTTTGATATCTTTCATGGTGATACGCTGGAAAATGAGTGGCGGATTTTCCGCGAAGAGAATCCAGCTAAAAAGCCGGCTTTCGACGCGGTGGTTGCCAACCCGCCTTTCAGCCTGCGTTGGGAACCGGGCGAAGAGACAGCAAAAGATCTCCGCTTTAAGAGCCATGGCGTCGCTCCGAAATCAGCTGCGGACTTTGCCTTCCTCCTCCACGGCTTTCGTTTTCTAAAAGAGGACGGAGTTATGGCCATTATTCTTCCGCACGGAGTACTTTTCCGGGGAGGGGTGGAAGCCCGTATTCGTAAAAAGCTTCTTGATGACGGCAACATCGATACTGTCATAGGTCTGCCCGCCAACCTCTTTTATTCCACCGGCATTCCGGTCTGCATTCTTGTGCTTAAAAAGTGCAAGAAGCCCGACAATGTCCTCTTTATCAACGCCAGCGAACACTATGCCAAGGACAAACGCCAGAACCGGCTGCGCACTGGAGAGGACGGCGAGCCCAACGACATCGATAAAATAATCAACACCTACATCAACCGTATTGAAGAGGAACGTTACTCCCGCTGTGTTGCAATGGCCGAGATTATTGAGAACGATTATAACCTCAACATCACCCGCTATGTCAGCACTGCAGTGCCCGAGCCCGAGATCGACCTCAAGTCCGTACACTCAGAACTGACCACCCTTGAAAAGCAAATTACTGAAGCCACCGAAAAGCACAACTCATTTTTAAGGGAGCTGGGCCTGCCGCCGTTATCCTGATTAACATTCAAGGTATAAGAACATGGAAAAAACGAAAACGAATCAAGCACCAAAAAATACACCGACTCACCCTTAACGAAACACGGTTTTTTAAGTATAAGAAAACGAAAACAAACTAAGCTGGATACACAGAAAACCGCTTCAGGGCACAAAAAAGCCCGTATCTATTGACTTAAATCAACATAATACAGGTATTTAATGGTGGGAGATAATGGACTCGAACCATCGACCCCTTGCATGTCAAGCAAGTGCTCTAACCAACTGAGCTAATCCCCCATAGATGTGAAAGGAACATAACTGTATAAAAAACGTGGTGAAAAGTCAACCGCTCAATTCAACTTTCTATAACTCATGGAGCGAAGCGGCTCCCCTCTAGACCGCTACCATCATTTTCGTGTTTTCGGCGGCTGCACGAACGGCAAGGCTTGCAAGCTGGCTTTCAGTGAAACGCGCAGTGCAATGCAATGCCGCTCATAGAGCGGCTACTACACCGAACGGCAAGGCTTGCATGACGGCTTGCATTTCAAAGCGCAGCGCATGTGTAGTAGTCGCTCTATGAGCGACACCGAATGACAATTCTTGCAAACAACTTGCAATCCGCTCTGCAAAGCACTGTAGCCGCGAGCCGTGACAGCCGGGGTGGTGCTTTTATGGCCAATCGTCAAGCGTTCCAACTCGCTAAGCACCACACTTTCAACCGCCGGCGCGTTCACGGCCCGCGCCCTACAGCTTCGATCCGCGTGTCACTACACTGTCGCTTTGCAGACGCGTTCACGGCCCGCGCCCTACAGCTTCGGTTCGCTTGTCACTTGGCTGGCGCGTTCTTACGGCCTCAGCATGCCTGCCATTACTTGACCTAGTGACTTGGTGACCTGATGACTCGGTGGCATTACTTACCGACCCTGACTCCGATGCAGCTGACCTACAAATTACCCATTGTCTTTTCGCAGCGCGCTGCGCAGTCGGTTTTCAGTGTCAAAACAGCTGCCACTCAGAGAGGCAGGAGGCTTTGGCTGAGGTGAAAGAACAAATTAGCTCTGAACCATGATACAGCTCCGCTTCCGCGTTGTTGACCACAACCCGAAGATGATCATATAAACCGCGTTTTTTCAGGATACAGGCAACTGCTAAAGCTTTTTCTAAACCATCGCCACGCTTAAAAGTCCAGAGTTCATCCGGCTGGGCCAGGCGTACGCTGCCATCGTAGATCGACTCATTCGGCCAACTGGCAAGCTGTGCCAGCAGGGCTTCGACGGTCAGAGCGGACGACTCTTCGACGCATACGGGGTTGCGCTCCATGGCTGCTTTAAGGAAGGGCTCAGGGCTGGTTGTCACAAAATCACGATAGGTGTAGAAAGCCATATCAACCGTTACATTTGAGGCGCGCAGCGTCTGGAGATATTCGATTACCTGCTCACGTGACATATCACCGCGCAGTTCAACCGTTGGCTCGCTGGTATCAAACTTCACCTGCGAGATATCCGGCAAGCGGGGCTGAGTGTGGCAGAAGGCCACCAACTCCTGCACCATTTTGACCGCGCTCACACAGTTGTCGCCTATTGCATGCTGCAAGGCGGCGCGGTCTTCAGGTTTATCCAGATCAATAGAGTGCTCGGCCACAAACTCCTCAATATCATTGAGCACCGCCTTACTGGGCAGATAGGAGGCCGCGAAATGCTCCACAGGGATCGTGGCCATCAGCTTTTCGCGGGTATTACCGGTGACCTTGAAGGCACTGTCGCTCTCGAAATCGAAGGCCTCGGTCAGCAAGAGATAACGCTGGGTTCCGCGCACCGGCCATCTAATCACAAAACAACGGCGACACGCAGGGTTCTGCCGCAGGAAATTGCCCAGAATATCGGGGGTCAGCTCTGTCTTAAGATAAGTGTGAAGCGTATCAGAGAAGTATTGGAAGCGCTCCTGGGCAATGGTCGCGTCTTTATAAAGCGAGTGGACCCAGCCGGTTGCATGCGAGACAATGGTAACCTGCTCATTCTCCAGTGCGCGGCGGGCCTGGCCGGAGATCTGGGTGCCGTTAAACCACATTGATTTGGTGACCAGCCGACGGTTGTTGATCAAGATTCCGTCGCGCACATCGACAAAGCTCTGCGAGTGCAGCGGGGTGGCCATCATATAGATGTCATTGAGAGGAATCCGGCAGATAACGAACAGCGCGGCGGCATAAAGCGCTGCCAATGAAACGCACTCGCCCGCACCGGTCTCAAAACCAGGGCGGTGGCGGAAGGCATCCATGGCCTCAACCGTCTCAGTTTTCCAATATGGAATGGTTTCCGCGTCATATTTATCAAGCCCAAAGTGCGTGCGAATATCGATATCGAAATAGTATTCATCGCCCTGGTAGCCAAACAAGGCGTTGGAACTGGTGATCTGCTCGATTGGCATGAACTTCTCAAAGCGCGCCAACTGCTCCTTCTGGGAGGTCAGCCCCCATGTCTCAAGATCCAGATTAAAGACATAGTTATCCATAATAAACTGACGTAAACGCAGCAGCCGCTTATAAGGGTTCATCTTCTCAATGCCTTGAAACCAAGGCTCTTCGCGCCAGCGCCAGATCCGAGGCGACATAATATTGGCCAGCACCAAGCTGTACATCAGCTCAGGAAAAATAAAAATTTCCATATCCGAGAGTGTCACCGCCGACGAACGCCTCTCCATCTCTTTATCTGTCATTTGGGTCGCCTCTTTGATTGATTTTACAGTAGTCATAATCCATTCCGTGTGTTTCAGGTTGTTGATCTGTCTTAATAATAGAATACTGCAACCAGTCATCAATGTCCAGCGCGTTGTTTCTGGAGGTGCAAAGAACTGCGGCATCTTCATAAAAACAATACATTCAGTTTTTCAGACATTATTTTTCCTGCCTAACACGGCATCGGGCGCCGGAAACCAGTGCGCTGTGCGGTTGGAGATCTTAACCAGACTCAGCATGACCGTCACACACCCAGCTTCCTGAAAAATCACAGCCATAATGGGAGTCATCATTCCTACGACGCTCAAACTCAAACCAATAACATTGTATATCATGGAAAAAAAGATATTAAGTTTGATACGGCGAAGAACCTTTGCTGACATCCACATGAACTCAGCCACTCCGGCAAGATCATCATTCAATAGCATCCCATAGGCGCGGATGTTAACCAGCCAATTTCGATCTCTGGAACCTATTTAATGAATTAACCGTTGTAATGTATCCCCTAAAAATATACAATTTCAATATATGGGAAAAGAATGTCCAGACTTTACCGGATTTGAGTGGGATCAGGGCAATATAAACAAAAACCAAAAACCTGAGAGTTATCTCAGTAAGAGATATGAGCAGAAAAGAAAGAAGTTTTTATGAATGAATTTTGTCCTTGTGGCAGCAAACTTGCATTCGGTCAATGCTGCGAGCCGTTTTTACTTGAAACCGAGAAACCTAAAACCGCCACTCAACTGATGCGATCCCGCTACACTGCCTATGCTATGGGAGTCGTTGAGTTTTTATATAAAACATCCAGCACTAAAGTCAAAAAAGAGTTTGATGCTGACAACAGCCGCAAATGGGCGGAGTCCGCTAAGTGGACTGGCATTGAGATTCTTAAAGAGAGCGACGGCAAAGCTGGTGACACCACAGGGTCTGTTGAGTTCATCGCCCACTACACAGTCAATAAGACCGTATTTAACCACCATGAAAAAGCCGACTTTGAAAAAATCAATGGAGAGTGGCTCTTTATGGACGGCAAGATTTTCGGGCCGGAGCCGGAGCGGCGCATTGAGCCCAAGGTGGGCCGTAATGACCCCTGCGTTTGCGGTAGCGGAAAAAAATTCAAAAAATGCTGTGGTGCGCAACCATGATCAAAGCGATTGTATTCGATCTGGATGGCACGATTGTTGACACTGAGATGCTATGGACCGATGCCATGGTCAACTACTTGAAGGACCAGGGATGCGATTGCTCCCGAGAGAGTATCCTGGAGATCGTTTACGGACGCTCCTGGACTGACATCTACGACGACCTTATCGCTAGTTTCCCTGCGGTGGCCGCCACATCGTCGAAGGAGATGGCGCTGATTCTAAGCGTTTACCATCAACAGCTGCGTGACAACAGCGATGAAGTTGTGATTAACTCGTCAGTCAAAGTACTCAAAGAACTTGCCGCATCCTATCCTGTGATCGTTGTTTCCGGCTCTCCGCGCCAGGATATCATCGAGTGCCTGCAGATTGCCGATATCACCTCTTCGGTGCAGTTCATTCTCGGTGCGGAGGACTACTCCCCCGGCAAACCTCACCCGGCCGGGTATCTTATGGGAGCCACCATGCTGGGGGTTGAGCCAGCCGAATGTCTGGTCTTTGAAGATTCGGCGGCAGGAGTCACAGCAGCCAAAAGCGCGGGTATGATGTGTGTGGCGCTCTCCCGTGCTAGTGCGCACAAACAGGATGTCAGTCATGCGGATCTGGTACTCTCCGATCTCTCGGAGTTGAATCTTAACGACCTGCAAAGAACAATTAATTGTTCTTTGTCCCCCGTAAGCGACTAATGCCGCGGATGAAAGCGCTGGTGAATACTTTTGAGCTGTTTGTCATTCACATGGGTATAAATCTGAGTGGTGGAGATATCGGCATGACCCAGTAGCTCCTGAATCACGCGCACCGGGGCGCCGTTAGCTAAAAGATGGGTGGCAAAGGAGTGCCGCAGCATATGCGGATGAACATGCCCGCGCATGAGAGCGTCCATCGCCCGGTTGCCCAGCATTTTAAAGATTCCCTGGCGTGTGAAGGGAGTGCCCCTCTGAGTGAGGTAGAGCCCCTGCTGCGCTGTGTTTCCCGTGGCAAAACGTTCACGACCAAAATCCAGATATTGCAGCAGAGCGTCATGAGCACTGCGTCCCTGCTGCACTACGCGTTTTTTGCCCCCTTTGCCCAGACACTTAACCAGACGCTCGTCAACCTTGATATCGCTGAGACGCAACGAGGCCAGCTCAGAAACCCGCAGACCGCAGGCATAAAAAAGTTCCAGCATGGAGCGGTCGCGCAGCTCATGCGCGGAGCGACCGGAAACGGAGCGCAAAAGAGTCTCGATATCACCTTCCGAGAGCGCTTTAGGCAGCACACGCCCGACCTCCGGGGAGACCAGCATCTCACTGCAATTCTCAGTGATAATTCGTTCGGCGGTGAGAAACGCGAAAAACGTTTTGATTGCGAACAGGTGGCGCCGCCGTGAGGCAACCTTTAAGCCCGCCCGCCGCTTATTTTCAAGATAATCGGCGATATCTCTACGCTGCACCTCTTGCATTGAACCTGCCCGTCCTTCATCCTCGAGAAATGAGATGAAACTGTTCAGATCAAGCTCATAGGCAAGACAGGTGTTTTCGGAAAGACCGCGCTCATAAGCGATATAATCAACAAACTGCCGCACGCGATTGCGCATAGCCATGTCCTCTATTTCTTGATGGCACCCACCTCGTTGGCATCGTACCCCGCCTCCGCGATCGCTATCTCGATATTTTTATGAGCGATCACCATGGAGTCAAAGCTCAGCGTAACCGTCTGGGCTGCCAGATCAAATTTGGCATGCTCCAGATCAATCCCACGCAGTGGCAGGAGCGAGGTACGCACCTTAATAACATCCGCTTCGGTTTTCATCTGCGGAACCTTAATCGCCAATTCCCGCTGATCCTGAATGCGGCATCCACACAATACCATCACAGCCAAAGTTAAAATCATAGTTATTTTTTTCATGCGACAACTATACCCGAAGAACATGGTTATCCGCAAACTCAAAATGCGGGATAATAAAATTCAGACTATCAGCCATAAAAAAAATCATATTTTCAGAACAAACTGCATGTTGCTGAAACAGACGCAATATTATATAATAAGTGCATGAAATTTTTATTGATCATTGCCGAGGCTTGTTTTTTTTACAGTTTGAGCGCACAGGGCAGGGGAACTAGGATATGTTTAGAGGCGGAGGGCTCCCACGCCATTGAAGCGCCTATGTGCATTGTCTCCAACAACATTGGCAAGGCATCAGGTTGCGCCATCTCAATCCCGGAAGGGGCGGGAAATCCACCTGAGCGCTGTGAAGGTGCCGCCGAGTACACCTTAGAGCTGGAAAGCAAAGGCGCATACACACTCTGGTGCAGGGTCTGGTGGGCGGATGAGTGCGGCAACTCCTTTACGGTTAAGATCAATGATGACCCCGCAATTCTTTTCGGGGAAAATGCAACCTACAAGGTCTGGCACTGGGTCAAATATCCCGTTGCCCGCACCAGCGCCAAAATCAACTTGAAAGCAGGCAAAAACAGGCTGAGAATTGAAAACCGTGAAGATGGAATCATGGTGGATCAAATCTTGTTTAGTGAGGACAAACGCTTTGTTCCTGTTGATATAGAGCCAACCGGCATATTCAAATGACATATACAAACCCACAAACCCTTTTGAATCGTCTGTTTTTTGGGCTGGCATGCGTCACGATCCTGATTGCGCCGACTCAATGGTCGATTGAGCTGAAAAAAGGAATCTATCTCTCGCCAGCCGACATCACGCTCGCAGCTGCCGCAGGCGTATGGTTGCTGGATATTTTCGCGAGGCGGAACTGGAGTGACCTGCGGACACTGCCGCCTTGGAGTCATCTCTTGTTTATTATCTGCGCAGGCGCGTCGATGCTGATTGCCTCTGACAAACTGATGGCGTTCAAAGAGGTTCTCCAATACATTGAGTATTTCATCGTCGGCTATATGGTTTTTGACCGCTTCCTGCGAAAATTCCCGAATGCGGTGGCAACCATGCTGGCGATCCTAGGTGTCGCATTGTATGGGATCACCCTCTTGACAGTGGTTCAATATTTTGATCTAACGCTTGACAACACAGCCGTGCGCGGCACCTTTGGAAATCGTAATGTGCTAGCCGGCTTTTACGCGCTCGCATTGCCACTGCTCGTCGCCTGTGTGATCGAGAGCCGCTCATGGCTGACCAAGGCCGGGCTGTTGATCCTATTTCTCACCGCTCTATCCGTCAACCTTTCCGGTGCCTCATACGCCGCGATTTGTATTGCTACCGCACTGATAACCGCCCGTCATGGGCTGAAGTGGTTTATCCCAGCAGTGATGCTCTTAATCCTTTGGCAGAGCTGTGTGCTACCGCGCCTGCCCCGCGAAAACGACTTGGTTCACTTCCGTTCCTTAGCTCTTTACGGCAATGACGGAACAGTTGAACGCCGCTACCCGGATTGGCAGGCCGCTGGCAGCATCATTCTCACCCACCCTCTGCTTGGAGTTGGCACAGGCTGTTATCAGAAGCACGTGGGTCAATACTATGACAACATGCCTCGAAAAACAGGGCCAGCGGAACCCGACATTCAAAACCTGCACCTTGTGATTGCCGCCTCCATGGGTATTCCGGCTCTGCTGGCCTTCCTCGCCATGTTCATCGCTCCTTTCAGCAAGGAAAACCTCTTCCCAATGAAGCACTCTGCGCTGATTCATGGAGCCATTGGCTCGTTGGGAGCTTTTGCTTACACCGCTGCCTGGCACCCTCTGCTGGTCAGAGGCATCGGGCTTCCCTTTGTCTTTCTGCTTGTTTTTACCAGATACCTTGTCCAAACTGAGTCTGTCGATGGATGATATAAAAAATAACGATTATAAGATTTTCAAGATATCACCGGGTAATATCAAAAACCCGGTTCTGCGAACTTTAACCCGCATCTTTGGCCCCCTGCTTGAACGAGCCATAGGTTTGGCAGAGCTGAATGAAATCTACAAGCAGGCTTGTCTGCTGCCGAATGACGAGTGCTTCTGCGAGCGCCTGTTGAAGGTCATGAACATCGAACTGGAGATCAAAGAGGGCGCGCTTGACAAAATCCCGGACGAGGGAGCTGTGCTTGTGACATCCAATCACCCTTTCGGCGGCATCGACGGTATCATTCTACTCGCTGTGCTGCGTCGCAGCCGCCAGGATGTCAAATCAATGGTCAACTACATGCTCAGCGTCATCCCGGAGATGCGCGAAATGTTTATTTACGTTGACCCCTTTGACCGCGACAGTTCGGTTAAAACCAACCTGCGCCCCATGCGCGAGTGCATGACATGGCTTAAAGAGGGCCACCTGCTGTTTGTCTTCCCCTCCGGAGAGGTTTCCAGTTACGACAAAGCTCAAAAAATGATCCGCGACCCCGACTGGAACACCGGCATCGCGACTCTGGCCCGTAAAGCCAACGCCACCGTGGTTCCCATGTTCGTTAAAGGTTCCAATACAAAACTTTTCAACCTGGCAGGCATGATCCATCCACGCCTGCGCACGCTCCTGTTGCCGCGCCAACTGATCAACAAATATAATCAGACCATCAAGGTTGAGATTGGCTCCCCGGTTGTTCCGAAAGATGTTAAGGAGAGCTTTAAAACCAGTCGCGACCTGTTGCAGTATATACGCCTGCGCACCTATATTTTATCGGCCCGTGATAGGGTGACCCCTCGCCGCAAAACCATCAAAAAGCAACCGTACGCCAAGCCCATGGAGCCGATTATCAATGCGGTTCCGGTAAAAGATCTCCAAGCCGAAATCGCCGCACTCTCTGAGGATTGTTTTCTAACCTCCTCCGGTTCGCTCAATGCCTATATCTGCCCTTATGCCCTAATACCCAACATGATGCGCGAAATAGGGCGCCTGCGAGAGGTGACATTCCGCGAGGTTGGCGAAGGCACCGGCAAATCGATCGACCTCGATAAATTTGACGAATACTACCTGCACCTCTTTATCTGGGACGCAGAGAAAGAGTGCTTGGTCGGCTCCTATCGTCTTGGACAAACCGATAAGATTATTGAGACTTTCGGCGTGAAAGGACTCTATACCAACACCTTATTCAAATTCAGCAACAGCCTGACTGATGCCATCAATCCAGCACTGGAAATGGGACGCTCTTTCATCTGTCAAGAGTATCAAAAAACCTACTCTCCTCTCTTTTTGCTTTGGAAAGGCATCTCCATTTACATTAGCCGCAACCCCCAATACCGTATTCTGTTTGGCCCTGTTAGCATCACTAACGACTACAATCAGGTCTCCAAAGACATGATTTTGACAACCATGCGGTTGAAGTATATGAACAGCGAGCTGCAGCATCTTGTCAAAGCCGAAACACCGCCCCGCACCCCCTCCAAAGCGGAGTGGAACCTCCCGGACTACACCTCTATCTTTCATGACATTGAACACATGTCCGAGTGCGTTTCCGAAATTGAGGAAGATGGCAAAGAGATTCCCATTCTGTTGCGACAGTATATCAAGATGGGCGGTGAGATCCTCTCATTCAATGTTGACCCTGAATTCAGCTCCGTGATTGATGCCTTAATCATGGTGGATGTCTCCAAAACACCGGTCAAGATCTTGCGGCGCTACATGGGAGCGAAAAACGCTGAGAAATATCTCGAATATTGTCACGCACATGCCCCTGCAAAGCTCCCCGACGCACAGGGCGCTGACACGCAAACCAGCGATTTTTAAGCCCCTCATACTGAACTCTTAACAACGAACCACACATGCTGCAATATCTTTCAGTAAAAAACCTGGCCATTGTAGAGGAGGCTACCATCTCTTTCGGCACTGGCCTGAATATCATCACAGGTGAAACCGGCGCGGGCAAATCCGTGTTAATGGGCGCTTTGAATCTGGTGTTAGGCGAGCGTGCCAATAAATCCACGATCCGGGCCGGTGCCGAGGAGGCCAGGGTGGAAGTGCTCTTCTCGCTGGCCGACACATCCGCTGTTGATCAAGAGCTTGCCCAGCGGGCGATTCCCCTCTGTGAAGAGGGGCAGCTTCTGATTAAGCGATCCATCTCCGCACAAGGGAGCGGCAGCACCTTTATCAACGACACACCTGTCACCCAGCAGTCGCTGCGTGCCATTGCACCCCTGCTGATTGATATCCATGGCCCCTACGATCAGCAGTCGCTTCTAAAGCAGGATTTTCAACGCTCATTGCTCGACGGCTACGGTAATTGCCTTAAACCGCTAACTGCCTACCGCGCCAGTTGGAGTGCCTTGCTGAAGCTTAAACTCAAACTGGAAGAGCTGACCACCGACTCTTCGAATGTTGAGGAGGAGATTGATCGGCTCAACTACATCATCAACGAGATCACAGCCGCAGCTCTGAGTGATGAGGATGAGGAGGAACTGGTCGAACAGCACACTCAAGCCGCCAATGCGGAGGAGATTCTCTTGCTGGGCGCTGAGATTTCCGAAGCTGTCAGCGAGGGCGAGCACTCCGCCTTTAGCCAATTGCTGCAAGCCCGCGCCAAAGCGGGCGAGTTGTCCCGTGTGCTACCCGAAGCGGATGGCTGGCTCGCCGAGATCAAAAACATCCTCCTGAGCATGCAGGAGCTGGAAAGTACGATCGCCAATCGCCTCAGCCGGATCGAGGCTGATCCCGAACTCTTGCAACGTCTTGAGGAGCGCATGGCACTGGTCCAGAAACTCAAACATAAATATGGCAGCTCAATTGAGGCGATTCGCACATCACTGATGAAATACCAGGAGCGTCTGGACACGCTCGCCAACCGCACAGCCAAGATCGAAGAGCTACAAAAACTCCTGCAGAATGAAACAATGAAACTGCGCGAGCAAGCCAGCACACTCACCGCCGCTCGCCAGCGCGCCACAACCAAACTAGGCAAAGCCGTCACTGCTGCACTCAAAGACCTGGGCTTTCTGGATGCTGGATTCACCATCGCCATCCACCCCGCTGCACCGGCTTCACATGGCTTCGACGAGATTGTCTTTGAGTTTGCCCCCAACCCTGGCGAGCCCTCACGCCCGTTGAAAGAGATTGCCTCCAGCGGTGAGATCGCCCGCGTGATGCTGGCAGTCAAGGCCGTGCTCGCGGCCCACGACAGCATTCCAGTGCTGGTCTTCGACGAGATTGATGCCAATATTGGCGGTGAGGTTGGCCGCGCCGTTGGACAGAAACTCAGACAGGTCGCCCGCTCACATCAGGTCATCTCCATCACCCATCTGCCGCAATCCGCTGTCTACGGCGAACAGCATGTGATGGTCTCAAAAGAGCTGCGCAACCAACGCACTAAAATGACAGCCCGCATCTTGAATGACACAGAGCGGGTGGACGAGATTGCCCGCATGTTAGGCGGCAAAGGGTTGACCTCGGTGATCGAGAATCACGCCCGCGAGATGCTGGAAGCCGCGCGGGCGGAAAAATGACAGTGCTGCGCTGCGCGAACCGAAGCTATAGTGCCTCAAAAAAGGATTTGTTTGTCATAAGAATGTGCGGGCAGGGTACCCGACAAACCATTGAATGTAGACCTGCGAGTAGATCCCCTGGCTTTTCAGGCGGGCGACGGTGGCGCGGGATCGCGGTGGTCAAAATAATAGGAGGGCTGTCCGGGGTTGACCAGTGCGGAACACTGCATGGCGCCCGATGCGGCCAGCGTCACACAAGGGAGGAACAAGGCGCCCAGCATTAACTGGCGGAGAAGGACAGGCACGAGAGTATTTCTCATCGGGTTGACCTTTTTTGTTTGTTAACTGTTTGCGGAGTATTAACTACCTTGATGTCGGGGCTCGACCAGCCGCCAGGGACATGTTGGGCTACGAAACCAGTTTCCATTGCATCCATATGGCTTGTGTCCCAAAACACCTGCGCGAATTGGTCGAACTCCGAAAAGTCGAAGCTGTACTCGCCATTATCATCCATTGTGGTCTTGACGAGCGACAGGTTGATTCTGAATGTGTTTTGACGGTGTTCTGTCATGTTCTACGCATAAGCTCGCAGGATCTGCCAGTAGCGGTCCGACTGATCGGAATCGACGCCGTGGAATTTCTTGAACACGCCCGTCGAGAACCATTCCGTGACCATGACATGCCGGGTGTCGGGCAGCGTCAGGGGATAGACGGTGAGTGTCACCGGCAGTGAGGCCGAGTCGCTGCCGGCACCGGCCTCCACGGTTCCCCTATACTCGCCCGGCTCTGCGCCGGCGGGGATGCTGACAGCCAGATAGACGGCCTTCAGGCTCCCCTTTGTTACGGCGCACTGCCGGTCACGAACGTCCAAGTGACATGATCGGCGGGAATGCTGCCGCCGCCCTCCCGAGTGAGTGGCCCGACCGAGACGCTCAGATCGGGAAGGTCTCTGCCCGCACGCACGACACACTGTGCCGAGACCGTCTCGTTCCGCAATCCGAACACGTGGAGGGCTTTTTGGGGATTGCTGTTGGTGCAACCCAGCCACGCGCAGCGTTTCTCCCCAGCGGAAGCGCCGTAAGACGCAATCGAAAAGTCCGCCGCCAACACGGCGACAGCGACCGCCAACACCGCCAATCCGAGAGCCCACACCCGACTCATACGTACCCTTTCCGTCACTTGTAGACTTCGCCCTTGACCGTCTTTTTGGGCTCGCATTTGTTCTCGCGCTCGTACGCGGCATCTGCGTCTGCGGCGGCATGCAGCTCCGGACGGCGCACCGCGTAAAGCGACTTGACGTCAGAGGAAGTGAGGAACGAAAAGATCGTTTGATCATCGGATTGTTGGAATTGTTGAATTTGGGCGGTGGGGATAATCTCGAAGACGCGCGTACGGGTCGCGGGGACGACGAGTTCGATGCCCGAGGCGAGTTCCGCCGCAGACCAACTCGCCTTGTCGCGGCTCGGCGCCCAGAGAATGCCCTTCTCGTCGACGATCGCGTAATCGTCCGAGGGGAGGCCCGTGGCGCGAAGCTTGAAGAACGCCTCGCCGAAGTCCCAGTAGTTAAGCACGGCGACCGTGCGCCGACCTTCGAAATCATACGCCGCGTGCTGCAGAAGCGCCACGTTGCGGAACTGCGGGAAGCGTCCGCCAATGTAGGAGACCGGATGCGCATACTCCGCCACCGGCTCAAGCACGACCGATGCATCGGTGCGCACGCCGTCCCAAACGGCCCTCTCGTATTTGGCCGCCCGGTTCACGTGGTTAGCGAAGGCGCGCCACCAGCGCGCGTCGTACCCCTTCGGGAAGAAGTAGACGCACGTCGACTCCCATCCGTTGAGGAAGAACGCGTCCATCGACATTTCTAGCCATTCGGGCTGTGTGATCCATCCGTCGCCCTGCGCGCCCTGCGGGAATGACTGCAGTTTCGGGCGGTGCGAAGCCGGAAACTCGCGGTCGACGGTCTCGCGGATGTCCTTAGCCGCGCACCAGCTCCGCAGCACGTCGCCCTTGAAGTAGACATACGGCGTGTGGCTTTTCCAGTGCGTATAGGGTCCCCACGGCGCGATCCACTTGAGCTCGCCCATGTAGTCGTGCGGCTGGTAATAGGCGGCGAGGTCGTACTCCTTCCAGACGCTCGTCACCTGGTCGAAGCCAATGCCGGGCAGAAAGCCGACCGATTTCTCGCCGCCGGTGAACTTCGTGATGTACTTGTCGAGCGTCTTGATGACCTTCGCGTGTTCGAGCGAACGGAAGCGCGGCTCCTTATCGGCGTAGCGTCCGGTGAAGTTCTTGTTCCGGAGGACGCACCGAGGCCAGCCCTTGAGAACCTCTTCCTCCGGAACCTTGAGGTGCGCGGCGAACTTCTTGGCGCACTTCGTGCAGAAGCACCCCTGGCCGTCAGTGGCGTACGGCTCCCAGTTCGACCAGTTGCCGTCGAAGCCCTCAATCTCCTTCTTCATGTACGGCACGATCTGGTTCTTGAAGAACGGCATCTCCTCATAGACAGAAACGGGGCACGAGTATTTGGCGAAGCTCTTTTCCTCGTGCTTGTTCCCCGGGAAGTCCTGAAGCTTCAACGACGTCAGTGAAACCCAGCGCTCGTCCTCGGGCCGTTCGTCCGTCTTGAAGTCGGTCGCGATGCCGTAACCGTTACAGGCGCAGACCTCGGCGACGGCGTACGAGATCCCTGCCTTCCGCCAATCCGCAAGCAGTTCTTTCTGGGTTACCACCCACCGGACGCCCCAGTCGATGCAGTTCTCCATGTAGGACTGCCGGGCGACGGGTTCACGCAGCGCAAGATAGGTTCCGCCGCGGATAAAACCGGCCGTATAGCGTGCGGGCACCGTCGCATGAATCACGGGCACGGTGAAAAGCCGGACGGTTTCGACGTTGGAGATGCGCTTGCCCTCGTAGACGACTTCGAAACAGAGCGTACCCTCCGAACCGGGCTTCCCCTTCGCCCGGACGACCGTCCCCAGCGTGTTCCAGTAGTTGTTTTCTTCCTTCCACGGCGTTCCACAGCGTTTGGGCGATTCGAGTATCTCGAAGTCGCCCGTCACCGACGTCTTCACCTCGATCTTGCCGGCATTGTACCATTTATCCTTGTCACGCTTCGACCACAGACAGGTGACGATGCCGCACTGTCCCTCGGAAACGGCAAACGAACCGTCGAGCGACGCCGACGGCTCGGCGGTGATCGTCACCTCGCTCTCGAAGGACGGCGCGAGCCTGCGGATCTCGACGTCCTTCATCTGGATCTCGCCCTCGCCGTCTAGGACAACACGCAGATATGCGCCCGCATGCTGGAGATCGAAGTCGAAGTCCGCCGTCGCGAGATTCCATTCCGATGCGGCGTTCACGAGCGAGATGTAGACGAGGTGTCCGACGGTCTGCTGCGGAACGCCCTTCTTTCCTTCCTTGAGCTGCTTGTCGCTCCAACGCTGGCGGTAGACCATCACGATGCCACCGCTGCCCGCGCTCGGGAGCTTCGAATGCTTCATCTTGTAGCGGAAGGAGATGCGGTACCGTCCCGCCGAGCCCTCCGGCAGCGTCAGGAGCGGCCTCGCCCATTCGCGCTTCACGCTCGTGAACGGCTCCTGCCAGTCCGTCAGCAGGTTCAGACTATCGACGCCCTTCTCGAAACGTCGGTCGCCGAGCTTCTTGAAGTTGAAGGTGACGCCGCCACGGTCGATTTCGGCCTTCGGAAGCGTGATTTCGGGATCGCAGCCGGTCAACGCCAGAGCCGCGCACACAAGGGTTACAAGGGGGTATTTCATGGCTTGCTTTAAGTCAGATGTTCATCTGCTCGTCGTTGCGTTTGTAGTGTTCGGGGTCAAGATCGATCACACCGGGCTGGAAAGTGGCCAATGGTGCCGGTTTCGCGGTCTTCCACGCGCCGCGGGTGAAGTCGGGGAACCGCATCGGCACAGATCCCGCGTCGCAGCTTTTTTCGGAGAGTTCGCAGATCGCGCACCACGACGCGAGATCGTAGACATCGAAGTCGAGGGGGATGCCCGCCTGCAGGCAGTACGTCCACCTGAGTCCCATCATGAAGTCCATGCCTCCGTGGCCGCCGACGATGTCGGAGACCTCGCCCGCCGCCTTCCACATCGGGTGTTTGTACTTCTTGCGCATCTCCGCGTAAGTCTTCTCATCGAAGAACTCCTCCCACTTCGTCTCGGGCGCGCCATGGCCCTGAAAATAGAGCTTGTCCGGATAGCCGCACCAGATGCCGTTGGAACAGGTGATCGATTCGTAGCGGTAGCCGCGCTGGGGCGTCGCAACGTTGTGCCGGACCTGGATCGAACGTCCCATCGCCGTTCTGATGAGCGTCGTGTTGACGTCACCCATCTTCACCTTCATGCGGCCGAGTTCGCTGTCGGAACCATACTTCTCCTTCGCGTACTTCTCGTAGTTGTAGCTTTTCGAGGACAGCGAGACGAGGTAGTCGAGCCGGTCGCCGCGGTTTATATCCATCGCCTGGGCGATCGGACCGAACCCGTGGGTCGGATACTGGTTGCCGTCGTGCGCGGCGTTGTATTTGAGCCGCCAGTGATTCCAGTAGCCGTCCTGGAACTTGATCTTCGGATCGAACCCGTTGTAGCACCAGGCGCGAAGATCATGGTTGTACCCGCCTTCGCCGTGCAGGATCTCGCCAAGGATGCCCTGCTTGACGAGCGAAAGCCCGAACATCTCCGTCTCGCCGTAGCAGCAGTTCTCGAGCATCATGCAGGGACGGCGCATCTTCTCGGACGTCTCGACGAGCTCCCAGCAGTCGTCGACCGTCAGCGCGCTCGGCACCTCGACCAGGGTAACCTTTCCGGTGTGCAGGGCGTACAGGGCAATCGGCACGTGGAGCTGCCAGGGCGCGGTGATGTAGACAACGTCGATGCCGTCCCAGTCGCAAAGCCGCTTGTACTCTTCGCTCGATCCATAGAACTCCTTCGCCGCCGGCTTCTTCGCCTCCTCGACGAGGTACTTGTTCGAGATATCGAGGCGTTCCTTATAGAGATCGCAGATCGCCACGACTTCGGTGTTCGGGAGGCGGGAGATGTAGTTGACCGCATCCGTCCCGCGGAATCCGATGCCGACGATGCCGACGCGCACCTTATTGAGTGGCTTTTCATGAAAGCCCTGCATCGGCGCACCACTCGTGCCGGTCAGTTTGTTCCGTGCGCTCATGCAGCCGACCGCGGCGACCGCCACCCCCGCCCAGAGCGGACCTTTGAGAAAATTCCTGCGATTGGTATCCATTTGTCCTGCCTTTCGTTTAGAGTCAGAGATCCACGGTCTTCCACGCGAGAGGCCCGAGAACGCCCTTCGCCTTTCCGGCGGGGCAGTCAAGCGCATAGGCCTGACCTTCCCGTGACCAGTTCACGAGGAATGCGCGGCCCTTGCCGCCCGCATTACTCCATACGCTGTGGAAGACGGTCGGAAGCGCGGGCTGGATCGAGACGCCGTATTTGCCGGCCTTAGTGTATATACCGCGGCGCATGAACTTGACTTCTTTCTTCGCACAGTCAAGCTTGCCCGGGGCGAGCATCTCGCCGTCGTAGAGGTAATCGCGGTTTGCCCGGTAGAACTTCACAGTCTCAAGCATGAATCTGTACTCGGGCGCGTACTTCGCCTCGGTCATGTGGCTCATCCGAAGCGCGTGAACACTCGGCTGATTGCCCCAAACGACGGTGCGTGCGAACTCGACCGGGAACTGGTTCGGAAACATCGCATGCCAGTCCTTCTCGTCGGAAGGCTTCCATTTCTGATCGGTCGGCCAGTCTTTGTCCCACGGCGCAATGCCGTCAAGAAGGGAATATGTACCGAAGCAGGCAGCAGCACCGTGGTAGAGCGCGTTCCATACCGGCACGGCCTCAAATTCGGGAAGTGTGCCGAGGCCGCAGCGCTCATAGCTCGTGCCGAACAGAGAGATGAACGAATCGAATTCGCCGAGAAACGCCTCGCTCACCTCTTCGCTCGAGAGGGCCAGCGTCGGGCAAGCCTCGCGGATCTCGCCGAGGTAGCGGTAGTATTCACGCTGCGAGCCGAACCCGTCGCCGAGCGGATGTCTGTGTCGGCGGTTCCAGCACGGATTGCCGACGCAGCAGCTCACCTGATCGAGGTAGACGGCGTCAAGGCCCGCCCTGGCGATCTCTACGAGGTCACCGAGAAGGAGCTTCTGGAAGGCGATGCCCTCGCCGCACGTCAGCGACAGACGATGAGGTTCCTTCATATGCACGTTCCAGGGCGTGCCCTCGATCTTGCCGCTGTGGGCGACGACGGCACCCTCCTCGCCTCCCTCGACCCAGGACGGATCGTCCATGTCGCGGCTCGTGCCGTTGGTGTAGAGCATCGTGTAGATGCCCTTCTTCTTCAGGCGGGCAATCGTCTCGCCGAACTTCTCCGCGCCTTCGCGCGGCGGCCAGTACTGGGGATAACCGACGTCCTGCGGCCAGCGGTGCCACCAGTACCAGTCGAGCGCACAGGGTACGCCCGACTCGGCGGCGAACTTCTCAAGGGGTGGAGCCACCTGCTCGGAGGTGCCGCGGTTCCACGCCCACAGGCAGATCTCCCTGAGCCGACGGGCGTGCGGCGTATCCTTCCGGGTCAGGGCCTTCTTGTACCACTTCTGCTCGCGCGCCCAGGGCTTGTAGATCTGGGCGGCCTCGAACCAGCCCCCCTTGAACGGCGTGATGAAGCCGCCCCAGGGCAGATCGCTGCCGCGCGTCAGCGCCGGCACGGCCGGCATATCGATCCTTACGCCCAAGCGTGCCTTCGGATCGGCGAGACCAAGACGGCAGTAGGCGTAGGTCTTCTTGATCCGCGCTTCGGGATCGCGCGCGTCGATATACCAGCTGGTGGTCGCCTCGTCCAGGAGCGCGGTGAACTGAAATTCACGCGTCTGCCCTTCCGCACAGGGCTCACGCTCCCAGCCCCAGAACGGCCAGTCCGGACGGTGCACCATCCCCATGCCGTGCGAGTCTGACCTGAGAACGCCACTCGTCTCGGTACGCGGCACCACCACATCAGGAAACGAGACAGTTTCGACGAGAAGTTTGCCGCCCTCGAGGTTCCGCCAGCCGAATGCGTACGCCCAACCGCCGCTCTGCCGCGTGAACTTCGCCGTCGCCGTGAAATTATCGCCCAGTACCGGATGGCCTTTCCAAACCGCAGTCACGTCCGCACCGTTCGTCACCACCGTCAGGGCGTCCATCTCCTCGGCCGAGGTCTCCATGCCGGCGATCTTCATCATACCAAGATGCATCCGGAAGCCGATTTCAGCGTCGCCGAGCCGCACGAGATCCGCCGCGGTGAGCGAGCCTGCGCACAATGCGAACACAAGACCCAATGTTTCTGTCATTTTCCTCATTATTCCTTCATTCCTTTCCTTACCACTGTGCATCCGGATAGACCTTCTTCGCGGAGACGTCGAGCTTGATGCCGTCCACGTTCTCGACCTTCACGAAGACCACGCGGTCGACGGCCCCTTTCACCGTGCAGTTCTCGAGCCGCACGTTCCGGACGCCGCCCGAGACCTCGCAGCCGATGCAAAGCAGCACGTGGATGGTCCAGAACGGTGCGCCGCGTGTCGCGAATCCGTCGAGCCGAACGTTCCGGCAGCGGTTCAGCTGCACGAGCTGCGGACGTGTGCACGAGTTTTCGATGGCCGTGAGGTCGCGCTCCCGTACAGGCGTGTTTTTCTCGCCCCACTCGCGCAGGCATTTCGCCGCGGCGAGGCGGCCCGACAGCGCACCCATCCCTTAAGCTTGGGCGCAAGGATGCCGTGCCCAGTAATCGCCGCGGAAGTCGTCGGATAGTTCGTAGACTTGAAATCGGCCGCCGAAACGGCCATGACCGCCAGCGCGACCGAGGAAAACGCAATGCTTCTGATCATGACACCCTGTTCTCCCTCTTATTTCTTCGACTCTTCAAACCTGCTGTCTTCAGCGCAGGCGCGTTCGATGGCCGATTCGAGCATTCGGCGCCACTGGGCAACGTCGGCGTCGGTGAAGACGCGCTTCACGCCCGGACCGAACTCCCACACCTGGGTGCGCAGCGCCCCGCAGTAGAATTCGCCCATGTCCTTGCCGTTGATCTCGACACGGAAGAACGCCGGCGCCTTCTCCCAGAAGTTGAAGGCCGCGACGATGATCCGGCCGTCCTTCTCGTAGGCGACGTGCTGAAGCATCGGAAGGCGGATTGGCATGTCGTGTGTGTGCCGGCCCTGATCGGAATTGGGCTTGGCGAACTTCGCGGTTAGCTTGAGGACGACGCGAGAATCGATGCGCGTGCCGTCGAAGACGAAGTCCTCGTACTTCGCGGCCTTCGCCGCGCTTCGGGCGAATGCCGCCCACCAGCGCTGGTCGTAGCCCTTCGGGAAGTGATAAGCCGCGACGGCCTCCCATCCGTTGAAGAAGAAGCTGTCGAGGTTCATCTCGAATGCCTCGGGACGGATCAGCCAGTCGTTTCCCTGATAGCCGTGGGGATAGCCCATCAGCTTCGGGCGCTTTCCCGCGGGATAGTCGGCGTTCACCTGTGCGCGGACGTCCTTCGCCGCGACGAATGTTCTCAGGTTGCGCCATTTCGAATAGACGTAAGGTTTCTGCGACATCCAGATGGAATACGGTCCCCACGGGCTGATCCATTCGAAATCGCCCGCATAGTCGATCGGGGCGATGCCGGGTTCGTAGTTGTTGGTCCGCCGGGTCGAGCACATCGTGCACCAAGCGACGCCGGGGATGAGTCCCGTCAGCGCTCCGGGGCGGCACGCCTTGCGGACCTCCTCACCGAGGACGCGCATCATCTTGCCGTGCTCGACGCTCTGGAAGCGGATGAACGTCTGATGGTGCTTGCCGCCATAGGTCATCGCCGCGGGCCATCCCTTCATCTCATCCTCCGAGAGTTTCGCGAACGCGGCGAATTTCGCGCGGCACGTGTCGCAGAAACAGCCCCGACCGGAGTGCATGTAGGGCTCCCAGTTGCACCAGATGCCGTCATAGGCAGCGAACTCGTTCGCTATCTGCGGCACGAACGTCGTCCGAAAAAACTCCCGCCGCTCGTAGATCGCCGAGGGGCATGTTCCAGACTCGATGTACCGGATATGGTCGGGCGAAAGCCCCTTCACCGCCTCGGGACACGTCACGAAGCGGTCCGAGGCCGGACGCGTCTTCTTGTCGCCGACGCAATAGCCGTTGTAGAGCGTTGCGTGCGGCGTCGGCGAAACGACCCTCACGCCCGCTTCACGCATCGTCCTGACGTTCCGCTCGCGTTCGGCCTTGTCGCCGATCATCGACGGCTGCAGCGCATCGAGGCCGCATCCGACAGCGAACTCGGTCCATTCGCGGAGTCCCGCGCCCGACAGCGACGTGATGTAATGGCCGCCGAACTCGCAGCCCATGTGGAAGCGCCGCGGCCGGACAATCCGGGGGATCTCGGGGATGACAGTAAACGTGATCTTCGAGACGTTCGAGACGCGCTTGCCCTTCCATGAAACCCAGCCCTTCGCTTCCGGAAACCGCGTTTCGGCCTTGGCCGCGGTCTTCACGAGAAAGCCCGGGCGGCGCCACCAGTTGTAGTCTCCGAGGATCTTCCAGAGGCCCAGCCAGTAGTCGGGATGAGGCACGACGCGGTAATGCGTAAACGCACTCGCCGGTTCGTAGCCGGCGATTTCGCCATGGGCGACATCGACTAGCTTCACCTCCGAGGGGAACTCGAATTCGATGAGGAACGGTGTCTCGCCGCGGCTCCGCGCCGCACGGTTCTCCTTCTCCATTGCCTCCAACTCGGCGACTTCGTTGGTGTTACCCTTCAGGATGAAGCACAGAAGCGCCGGCTGGTTCTCGGAAAGCGCGAACGTGGAATCGAGCGAGGCGCCCGGCGACAGGCGGAAGCCGACCTTCTCGGTCATCGGCGCCTTCGCGCAGTCGCCTTCGCCGCCGACGCCGAAGCGCCGCGCGCTCGCCGCCTCGAAATCGATCTCGCTCCCGCCCGGAAGACCCGGCGGGCAGAAGAATCCGCTCCCGCACGATACCGATGCAACCATGAACAGGCACGACAAAAACATCATCATCATAGGAATACTTTCTTTTTCCGAATACATTCTACCATTATTCAACCATATCACACATCCCCCCGTTCAGGGGGTATCAGGCTCCAACAGTCATTTGTAGACGCCCAGCGGTCCCGTCGGTTTCTCGGCCTTGTTGTTTTGGGAAACAAGTCCCGAAAATCGTTAATTGAAGATGATGACGAGCCCGACCTGGAGCTTCTTCGCGCAGAGCGTCATCGTACCGTCGTCATTGGTGATGACCTTGCCCTTGATGCCTTCCGCAAAAACGACATCCCCGGTGATTTTCTTCGCCGTAAGGACGTCCGTCAGTCCCTCCTGCGCCGCCGTCTTCAGCGCGCCGGAGAGGTTGATCGCTCCGCCTTCGAAACGGAATTCGCCGACCGTCGTGCCAGGGGCCGCGAACGCAAGCGTGCCTGACTCGATCTTCAGAAGCGCCGTCTCGCCGATGATCGGATCGGCGAACGTGATCGTCCGCGCCTCAAGCGTATCGGGATCGGCTGCGCGGACGGTCAGTTCCGAATGCGCACCGAGTGCAAGCGCGCGGTCCGCAGCAGTACTCGTCGGCGCTGCGCCCGCCGCAGGACCGTACGTCCAGTCCGCATCCGCCGCAAGCGTCGCCCTTTCGAACTTGTCGAGGGCGATCACCGACATCGCCGCGGCATCGGCCGCTGACGCCGTCTCCCAGTTGCCGCCGAGAACGCATGTCAGCCCGTGCGCGAGATAGGCCTTGCCCGCTCCGCCGGAAACGGTGGCCGATGCCGCAATGTCGAGCCGCCCCGTGCCGGAGAACGTCTGCTCCGTCATGTTTGCAAGTGCGTGTATCGAAAGGCGCCCGTCGACGTGATGCGCGCGGGTCGGCGCATTGTTCAGCGTGAGTGTGCCGCCGTTGAAGCTCGCCCGGCCGCCGCCGGCGATGCGCAGCGCCGCATCCTCCGTCCACGTGGTGCCCTGAGCCGAAACGTCGAGCGAACCGCCGTCCAGCACCGCCAGCGCCGGATCGCGACCGCTCACCGCCTTGCCGATGCGAAGATCCGCGCAGGTCGTCGCACCGGACAGCCGGACGTCGCCGCAGATGGAGAGAAGATTGGGGACCGACAAGCGGTTCTTGAAGCCGACGAACGTCTTCTCATTGACGTAAACGAGGAATTTCGAGCCGGAGCCGGTGACTTCGTTTTCGATGACGACCGGCATCGGGCTCCAGTTCGCCACCGCGCAGGAGAGGACGTAGTCGCTGGACGACGCCAGCGTCATCGGTTCTCCGCTGAAGACGTAGGGTGAGGCCGGCTTCTTGCCGCTGGTGGTAACCGCCTCGCTGTAGCCGAACATCAAACCGCTGACCGTAAGGCCCTTGACATCATTGTTGATTGCGCACGTCGCGCTCTTGCCGAAATACACCATCGACCCGCTCGATGCCGGACTGGCCGTTCCGTTCTTCCAGTTCGCGGGATTGCTCCAGTTCGCATCCGCAGGCGACAGCAGCCAGGCGTTGTCATCGGCGAACTGCACGGGAGCCGTGGCATCCTCCAGATAAAGGAGTCCGCCGAGGCGCTTCACCTGCCATGTTCCGGTCACGCCCGTCAGTTCCACAGCCGGCAACGGATCGGCATCGTCCGCCGTATCGCACGAATAGACAGCGTAGCAGTTTCCAGCGATAAGCCCGCCGACCGCCACCGAGAGCTTGCCACCAGCGCCGAGCGTCGGAAGCTTGGCCGACTCGAGAACCGGCTTCCCTGGAGTCAAGGTGACGGTCGACCCCGCTCCTAGGGAAAATGCGTCGGAAATGATCGGCACATAGGTCATGTCCGTAAAGACCAGCTTCGTACCCGCGGCGAGGGAAACCGATTCAAGCGGGTCTGGCGTCCTGAGTCCTTTGAGCGTCGTCGTTCCCGCGCCTTTGACGGTCAGCGACGCATGCGGCTTCAACGTCACCGGATTCAGCGCGATCGAGCGCGCCGTCGTATCGTCGAATGCATCCGTCGTGTTGAAGACCGCGTCTCCGTACACGTTGATCGCCGCCGGCGTGACATTCATGCTCATGTCGCCGCCCCATGCGCCGAACTCCACGCCGTTGCGGAAGTTGACGGTCGCCTTGCCGTTTGAATAGAACAGCCCCTTGAGCGCGAAACGGGCAAGATCGAAGTCAACCGTCCCGCCGGTGTCGTTGATCGGGTAGAACCATTGCGCGTAGTAGGAGCCCCGGCCGTAGAAAACGCAGTCGACCGTCGTGCAGAGCGCGGCATTGCTCTTGTTCGTGAGGAAAAGCGTCCCCCCGAATTCGGCGTCGATCCTACCCGAGGGATCGGTCATCTTCCAAGCGCTGGCACCGCCGAGACCTCGGTCGTCGAAGATCACGCCGCTCCGGGGCATCAGAGACGCGTTGTTCACGGGGTCTATCGTGCTCTTCACAATCCGTCCGCCGCAGAAGTCGAAGTTGTTATTGGCCATCATCGTTGCCAAACACGAGTCGTTGCCGGCGGAGACGAGGTTATAGATGCCGCCGCTGACTCGCAGGGTGGCGTTTGTGGCATTCAACGAAAATGGGTAGAAACTCGCGATTCCGCCATTCTGGTGGAAGAAGGAGTTGGACTGGAGGCGATACCAGCCACCGGGGGAAAATTCGCCGCTTTTGATTTCAATGACGGTGCGGGGATGCTGGATGAACGTCTGCTTGTTCGAGTGCCGGTAGGTGACGCCGTCGATGATCAGGTGACGCGGCTCGCAGACGATGCCATCGGAGGACGTGATCGAACCCGTGCCGGTCAGCGTAATCGGCACCGGATCAGGATCGATGGTGCCGTAATAGAGTATCAGGGAGCCGATCGTCTCGTCGGTATCGACCGTCACCGTCACGGGGCCGGCGTAATTTACCGAAAAGCGCGCGGCCTCATCCGTAGTCGGCTTATGTCCAAGCGACCAATTGTCGCCGTCGGCCCAACGTCCGCTCAACGACCCGTTCCAGTCGTTGTCGGTCAACGCCAAAGCCTGCCCAACGGCCAGTATAACCGCCGTAGTTATAAACAATCTCAAGGTTTTCATCGTTTTCATCCTCCTTATTTCACTAGTGCCAACACGCCCTGGTTGTACCCGAGATCCGCACGGATGTCGATCATCCGGCGGAACGTCTCCGCCGTCGGCACCTTTCCGTGCGCGGCGGGATATTCATACGCGACGACGAATTCCGGTTCCGCCGCGAAAACGCTAACCGCAAAGATCAATGCGAATGCGGTTGTAATAGTTTTTTTCATTAAGAAATTCCTTTTTTTACCTGAGTTGATTTTTCTTCTGCAATTTCTGAACCGTGTAGGCGGCGGGGGAGGTTGTCTTGCGGCGGGCCTCCGTCCAGCCCTTCATCTCTTCCATGGATTCGAATAGCGCGACACAGGCGGTCTCGTAGTCCACACCTGCCAGCTCGACCACCAGGCGGGTACTGCGGTCGATCAGCTTTTTGTTTGACGCATCGACATGCGCCATCCAGTTGCTGTTCAGCCGCCCCATCTTGCCCATGGTTGCCGTGGAGACATTGTTCAGCGCCAGTTTCACGGCCAGATGCGAAAAGAGATCCAGGGGGGTGTCCGGGATGTCGACAGCCACGTTGATCAGGGTGTCGTCCCAACCGACGGGCGTCTGGCGTCCGATGACCAGCGCCGAGCGCGCGTCAAATTTTTCCGAAGCGGCCCTATACGCGCCGCGCCAGGCGGAGGGCGTGTTCTTGCTCAACAGCAGTGCTTCCTCACCGAGCAGCACGGCCATGGCGGCGTTAGGTCTGACTTCAATTCGTGAGGGATCCGGCTCTTTTCCAATAATGAATTTATAGAGTGCCGCGCTGCCGATTTGCGGCGGCTTGGCCCGCATGTTTTCAGGGGCCCCCAGTTTGGTGTAGGTCTCCGATATCCACTCCAAACAATTGGGTTCGTGCTCCAGCACCCGCAGCCAAGCTTCCGGTGTAGCGCGCAGCGGGTCTTTAACAAAAGCCCACGGCGCGGGCGACTGTGTGTCGTCGTAACTGCGGAAAGGCGGGATCTTGAAGGTAGGCGAACGCTCGGTGGTGTCGGTGAAGATGTCCAAGAGGTATCCATCCGCGAAGTAGGTGATGCGTCCGCCACGCGCATACATACCTTCCTCATAATCCGCCAGCTGTGCCAGCGCGACCACGTTTTCGGTGTTGCGGATCTGACCCAGCAGTGTTTCAAACTGCGCAAGGGTCTTTTCTGGCGAATGCGCAGGCATAGAGGCCTGCCCGTACAGGTTGAGCGCAGCCAGTTTTTCTGGTGCGAGCTTGGCGCTCAGATGGTCGATCATACCCGCCTCGAAGGCCGCGCCTGCGACCAGCAGCTCAATGGTGGTGGCCTGCATGCGCGTGGAGCCTGCCACGGCCATCGGTCCAGTGCAGAGGACAAGCGTGGTGACAGCTTCGTTTCTAATTACCCGTCGACAGCGCTCCAGCTTTTCGGCCAGCAGGGCGGCCGGGTTGTTAAACAGGAAGAAAACCCGCGCCTTGGCATCCACGCCGCGCAGGACCGTGCCTATGACAGAGGAGGTCTCGCCGCCTTCGGAGATCGCCACCACCACATCACCTTCAGAGATGCCAGCTTCTTCCATCTGGTGATAGCCAAAGGTGATATAGTCTTCGAACATTTCCACTGATTTGACGAGCGCATAATCGCCGCCGGTCATGACCGCATGGGTGCGTTCTGCCATGTTGCCGCACACTGCCTTAAACTCAGGATGCTTCTCGAACGTTTCGCGCCAGAAGCGGCGGTTGGCCGCGTCCAGCAGGATCGCCAGGCGGCCGGTTGAGCCACAGCCGGTAAAATAGATTTTTTTGTTATTATCCAATGCGGTCTTAATGGCGAAACGCAACTTGGCGAACTCGGGCGAAGCTATAACCTGTTTCATTACCGGTGGAATGTCGTCATCCACACTCAGCAACATACGGATGCCTTTGGCGGTGTCGGCCTGCAAGGCTTGCGAGAGACCACGCGTTTTGGGGTGTGACTGCTCGGTCGGAAGATAACCGAGGTGAAATTGGGTTTCGTTGCGGATGAAATCCAGTGCCTGTTGGCGCGGCGTCTGTGCGGGCTGCAGTGCCCAAGCTGCGGACCCGGCCAAAAGGACAATTCCTACAAGGCCGCAAACCGGTTTAAAAAGAAAACCCTTCAATCTCATCCTATCTCTCCCTTATGCATGTGCTCGGATACGAACAAAACACACTTTGCCTGATTTATTTAAAGTATAAACGTTCAGACATTAAATGAACAGGTACGATTGCGCACAAAATTATCCGGCATTTTACGCAATCCGCCTTGTCAAAAAATTGTGATTCCCTTATACTTCAATACACACAGACCCTAAGGAAGAACCATGCCGAAGATTTTCACACAGACACCGCGTGTAGTTGTAATTTTGGAGACTTGCGTACAGCCGGATCGCGAGAAACTCGACGGCATCTTCAAGTATGTGCGTTTTTACGGACCATGGCACCTGCACATCATCCAGAACCGAGTCGGCGAGCAGCGCATTGAGCACTTTGAGACGTGGCATGCCAACGGGGTCATCGTGGGACAGTCGATGCTCGATATGGAGGAAGCTCTGGCTCAAACCAGGCTGCCGCTTGTGCTGATCGACCCGCTGTCACGACATCTGGTGCCGACTTCCCCCTTTTCCCGGTGTTCTTATGTCCAGAATGATTCCGTCAGTGTAGGGGTGGCGGCGGCGGACTATTTTTTAAAACAGGGTTTCAAACAGTTCGCCTATGTCGGTGAATCGTTGGACCGCCCGTGGTCACGCGGGCGGGGCCAAGGATTTATCGGCAGGTTACGCGAGGCTGGATTCTCTTGCCAAACCTATGCGCCGCTAACCGCTGGCGAGATCAGCGATTGGGCACTGGAACAGTTGAATCTTACCCATTGGCTGAGTGCATTACCCAAGCCTGTGGCACTGTTCGCCGCAATGGACATCCGCGCTCGGCAAGTGCTTGACACTTGTCTCATCAGCGGCATCAAAGTGCCCGAAGATGTGGCTATTCTGGGGGTGGACAATGACGATCAGCTCTGCTTGGGCAGTTTTCCAACCCTGTCCAGCATTGAGTGCGACATGGGGTGGTGTGGGTTTATGGCTGCTCAATTGTTGGATGAGCAGATGCGCGGCAAACGGAAACGCAAAACCGTTTTGATCTACGGCGTGAAGAAAATCGCGGAGCGCCAATCGACGCATTTCGTACAGCCCGTGCAGGACCAGCTTGTCGCCCGTGCGATCGAGTTCATCCGCCTCAACGCATGCGAGGGAATCGGCGTGAGCGATGTCGTTGCATACCTGAAAGTCTCGCGCCGCCTGGCTGAACTGCGCTTCAGAAAAACCTGTGGGCGTTCCCTTCTGGATGAGATCCAGGCGGTGCGCCTCGAGCGCGTCAAACGGCTGCTGAAGGAAACCGACTTCCCGATCCGAGAGGTAACGGACCGCAGTGGCTATCAGACCGACGATCATTTGCGCCGCATTTTCAAGAGGCATTTCGGCATAACGATGCGCGAGTTCCGTCAGCAACGGTTAAAGAAGATCAGAGAGCTTCATTAATTGTCACTATTTAGGTTAGGTGGTTCTCGCCTACAAACTTGGCGCACGCATATCATCAATCGCTCTTACGTAGCCACCCCTACCCGTTCCAACAGAAAAAGGGTGAAGTTCACACTTCACCCCTCTCTTTTCAACTGCAACACGGGCTTTACCCGTTGAGTCTTTATTTACCCGGCACTGGTGCGACATTCTCAGGAGGCAGAGACACATCGCCATCCTTCTCAAAGTCAGCCGCTGAAGGAACACAATTCTGATTGTAATAATCCGGATCAGTATCCTTGGGAGCCAGGAACTTGGACATCAGCACCGTCTGTCCGGTGTAAGCGGCGATGCGACCGATGATCGCTGTGGCGCAGGAGAGTGCCACCTGCTCGCCTTCGTTAAGCACATCACCGCTCACAATGCTCTTGAGCATATCTTCATGCTCATGCACTAAAGGATTGTCCGCGTGCCCGCAATCTTCCAACGCCAACTCTGTGCCGTCCAGCAGCTTGACAACTTTGGCGCCGGCTACAAACTCGCAGTTATGGGTGCGGAAATGCTCACCAACAAGGTTCGACGTGCCGGAGATCTGGCGGCACATGCTGTGAATATTCACGCCGTCACCATAATCGAAGTCAACGCTGAAACAATCATACTGATTGCCGGAACGGCGGCGATGGCGAGCACCGATCGCGGTGGCCTTAACAGGGATACGCCCCAGAAACCAGTTCACCACGTCGAGCTGATGCACATGCTGCTCAACAATGTGATCACCGGACATCTCAGTCCAGTTCACCCAGTTGTTGGCCAGATAACCGGCGTTGGTGTCATCCGGTCGGCGGTCACGCACCCACAGGGCGTTCTGGTTCCAATAAACTGCACCACCGGCGATCTGCCCGATCTTGCCGGAGGCAAGCAACTTGGCTTTCTGCAGATAAACGCCCTGATGACGGCGCTGGGTTCCAACCACAACCGCCAACTTTTTAGCTTTGGCCGCAGCGGCGGCAGCAATGAACTGACGCACACCAGCGCCATCAACAGCCACCGGCTTTTCAGCGAACACATTTTTTCCGGCCTTCACAGCGGCTTCAAAGTGTTGCGGACGAAAACAAGGAGGAGTGGCCAGAATTACAATATCACAATCGCTCGCCAACACCTGGTGGTAACCCTTGGCCCCGCCAAAAGCCATATTCTCCGGGCAGCCATAGCTGACAGCGGCCTTCTTCGCCTTGTCTTCAAAGAAATCAGCAACTGCGACGACCTTAATGCTATGCCCTAAATTTTTGGCGGCCTCCATCAAATTTTTGGTCGCGCCATTACCGCGCCCACCAGCTCCGACCAGACCCACCTTGAACTCACGGGCCGAACCCTGCGCACTGACAATTGACGGCGCAACGGCCGCCATAGCTGAAAAAACAGCCGATTTTTTTATAAATGAACGACGATTCATTATGCTTATTCTCCTTGCTTTTTGTATCCTTTAGCCGCTTAGGCGACTAGAAAGAATAATTAATTGTTCTTTCTAAAAAGTTTCCTATCGACCTTATTTCAGTTTGTTTCACAATAATCCACCGCATAGCGGCGGATATACTATGCTGCTCAGTATGTCCGCCGACTTGTCCCGCCATAGCAGAAAACGACGGCGGATACCCAGTGGACGATACTCATCTTTTGCTGCCATTTTGTCGCAGTTAGCCCATCGTTTTTTCGCTGCGCAGCCGCGCTGCCCGCTAAATTCTGACTTCTGAATTCTGAATTCTGAATTCTGAGGCTCCGCATTGCTATTCCCTCAAGCCATGGCCCACTGCTCTTGGAGCAATTTAACCATATTACGTATCAGCCGGATGCGCTCCTCCTCTGGGAGCCCCTTCTTAGGATCAGCGGGATTCTTCGGCCAGCCACCCTCAAAGCTGACTGCCCCCTGATAGCCAAGCAACTTCAAGCCCTTGAACCCATCCACATAGTTGTCCGCCTCGGCGTGAACGCCAGGGATGATCCGCTCCTTCAAACCCGCAATATGCACATGTGTGAGCAGTTTGCCAGCACTGATAAACGCACCCATAAAGCTGGTCTCCTCCAATTGCATATGCCAAAAATCGCCCATCACCGTACACCCCGGACCAGTATCGCGCGCAATTGCAGCGCCATCGGCCACCTGGCGCAGGAAGGGCGTCTCATTGCGACGCAGCGGCTCGAGCACAATGGATGTGCCATGCCTGTGCGCATGCTCTGCCAGGCGGCGACCGGTATTCTCGACAAAATCCTTACGCAACTCCTTGCCGCTCAAGCGGCCAGGCTCACTCAGCTTGCCGCGTGCGGGACAGATAATCAGTCCCACCGATTTCATGGTCCCGAGTGCCTCGATAACGGGCAGGAATTTCCGCACCTCGGCCTCGCGCTTCTCGAACTCAGCATACGAGAAGTCGCTCGGTCCGCAGGCAGTCGCAAGAAAAAGCTTACGCCCCTTCATGGCCTGAATCATCGCCTCACAATTCTGAACCGGCCAATTTCCAGAGGGAATCTCCACCGCACTGAACCCATTCGCCTCCAAAAAATCCAGTTTCTGCTGCATTTCACTACCGGGAATACCGCCCCACTGCAAGCAGAGGTTAAGCTTGGCCGGCTGCTCTGGGGCTTTTAATTTAGGCATCCAGCTCGCCGCTGCGTGCGCCACCCCGCTGCCGCACAGTGTTGTGACTCCCGCCACTGCTGATCCTTTTAAAAACATTCGTCTTTTCATTGGAATCTCCCGATATTTCTTTACTATACTTAACTATGTTTGCCCCAATAGCTCACAAAAGATTATATGAGTTGGTAGTATAGCGACTAATACAAGTGAGCAACAACGATAATATAACAGCGGGCGGATGTCAAGTGGATGCGGGTGCTTTTCAGCAATTCTCTCAACTCCTGTCGCAAAAACAAGAAGTTAAGACAGCTTGTTCTTTGCAAAAAGTTGTCTGTCGAACGTTTATCGGGGTTTAGTGTAGTAGTCGCTCTACTTGTCGGGCATAGTTCCGCTTGCGGGACGATGCCTGATGAGCGACACAGAGGTTGGTGTAGTAGTCGCTCTATGAGCGACGTATGCCGCTCATAGAGCGGCTACTACATTCAATGTTGGCCGACGATAGCGGATTACGATTAAAAACTCTCGCCCTTAAAAATCGTCGACCAGCATCGTCGTACAGCATCGTCAACCAAAGGCGAAGCCGGACCAACCTGCGTAACCTGATCATTCGCATACCACCAGGCTGCCATTGTTTGATTAGGATTAAAATTGTGATTAGGAACCCTAAACGCCTACAGCCTAAAAACCTAAACTCCTGCGCTGCTATTCCGCACAGCGGAATCATATAATTCGGCGCAGCCGAATTATTTTCAGTATCTTACCACTGCCATGGGCTGCCCTTTGGCGACCGGGTCGCCATGCTTTAAAAGAAAACTGACAATCGTGAGCGGCTTATCCGCTTTGATCTGGTTAAAAAGCTTCATCGCCTCAACCACACAAATAGGATCGCCCGCCTTTACTTTGCCGCCCTCTTTAGCCAGCTCCGGCTCACCAGGCGAGCCGGAACGGTAGAAAGTGCCATTCAACGGCGCGTTGATCGTGGTTCCGCTGATTGCTGGCGGCGGCTCCTTTTTAGCAGGCGCCGCGACAACAGGAACAATTACCGGCGCAGTGGCTGTACTCAGCGATATCGGTACACCCACGCCACCGCTGACAACCCCCAGATAACCCGCTAACGAGGCCACTAGCTTACCGATCTCAAGATATTTATGATCATCCTCGGCTATGGGCGCAGGCGCGGCCGGCACCAACGCGACCGGCGCCTCAGCCTCCTGCTCCTCAAGGTCAGCGGGAATGGCATCGCGTTCACCCTCAGGTTGGTTGCGCCATTTAAAATACCCAATGGCTACCTCCGGGAAGATGCAGTAGGAGAGGATGTCCTCCTCCTTTTGGATCAGCTTGGGATCCAGCGCGGCTGCGGCATCAGCCAACCCGGGCTTCAACAGATCAGCAGGGCGGCAGGTCACAGGCTTTTCGTCTTTTAAAATTTGCTTCATCAACTTGGCATCGATCTTAGCTGGTGAGCGGCCGTAGAGACCCTGAACATAGTTGCGCGTCTCCTGGGTGACCATCTCGTAACGCTTGCCGGAGAGCACATTCAGCACTGCCTGAACACCGACAATCTGACTGGTAGGTGTGACCAGCGGAGGATATCCCAGATCCTTGCGGGTGCGCGGCAGCTCTTCCAGCACCTCAGGCAGGCGGTCCAAGGCCCCTTGCTGCTGAAGTTGCGAACGCAGGTTCGAGATCATGCCGCCGGGGATATGGTGCTGCAGCACACCGGCATCTATCAGCTCAATCGGGCCTGCTTTCGGTTCACGCTTACGCTTGAGATCTTTGAAGTAGTTGTTGACGCGGGCAAGGCGTTTATGGTCCATGCCAGTGTCATACCCCTCGCTCTCAAAGATGGCGACCATGGTCTCGCATGGAGGCTGTGATGAATAGCCAGCCATTGTGGAAACAGCGGTATCAACCGTACCGCACCCGGCCTTAACCGCAGAGAGATACATCGCAGGTGCCATGCCGCTGGTCATATGCGAGTGAAGCTGAACCGGGACCCGGAGTGCTTTTGTCAGTGCTCTAACCAGAGTGTCGGCAGCTCCCGGTGTCAGAATGCCAGCCATGTCCTTGATGCAGATGGTGTCAACACCCATGGACTCCTGCTCTTTGGCAAGCTCGACAAATTTTTCCACGGTGTGTACAGGGCTGAAGGTGTAGCTGATAGTACCTTGGGCATGGCCGCCGTATTTCTTGACACATTTGATGGCTTGCTCCAGATTGCGGGAGTCATTCAGAGCGTCAAAGATACGGAATATATCCATGCCGTTCTCACAGGCCAGGGCGATAAAGCGCTCTACCACATCATCCGGATAGTGCTTGTAACCAAGAATATTCTGACCTCGCAGCAGCATCTGCAGCGGTGTGCGCTTGCAGACAGCCTTGACTAAACGCAGACGCTCCCAGGGGTTTTCACGCAGAAAGCGCAGGCAGACATCAAAGGTCGCCCCGCCCCAGCACTCCAATGAGTAGTAACCCGCCTGGTCAACATCCTCGGCAATGGCCAAGATATCGTCGGTACGCAGGCGCGTGGCCCACAGCGATTGATGCGCGTCCCGCAGGGTTGTGTCGGTAATGCGTACTCTTGGCTTACTCGAAACCTCGGCACACTCGGCTGTGTTTGTTGGTGCTTTCTTTTTCATAAGTTTTTACTCATTTATCCTAATTATAAACAAAAGTCCTCGTTATTATGACAATTTTTCGGAAAATGTCACGTGTAAAGTGTCAAAATCACTATCTCAAAGCAGAGCAGAGGGAGAGAGGACAACCTGTAATCCCGATGAGAGATTTAGCAAAAGATCTCTCATCGGGAGATTTATGAATTAACCTAGACGGAGTTTCAACGCATCCAGCTGTTCTTTCATGCGTTTGGGGAGTCTATCCCCAAACTGAGCAAGGTATGCCTCAGCATCAGCAAGGGTTGACTTGAAGAGCTGGGTATCAACCTTCATTAACTCATCCCAGTCTTTTGCCGGTATGTCCAAACCGTCGAGGGTGATGTCGCCTTCCAACGGCATAAGACCAATCGGAGTCTCTCTGGCCCCCACCTTGCCGTCAATACGCTCGCACATCCACTTCAGAACACGAGAGTTCTCGCCAATGAAAGGAGTCATGGCAAACGGATCAAAGCGAATCGGTAATTTCAATCCCAATTTTTGCAATCGGAGAACCGATCGGTCCCATGGAGAAGGGAATGATGTACATCGTACGCCCCTTCATGCAGTAGGCATACAATTGGCGCATAATGGTTTTCAGTTCAACCGGATCAATCCAGTTATTCATCGGACCGGCATCCTCCGGCTTGATAGACGCGATATAGGTGCGGTTTTCAACACGCGCCACATCAGAAGGGTCCGAATTAAAAGCATAGCTGTTCGGTCGTATTTTTTCGTTCAGCTTAATGGCCATTCCGCTTTTAACCATTTCGCCCATCAGCCGATCATATTCCGCCTTCGACCCATCGCACCAGACCACCTGATCGGGGGTACACATGGCTTGCACTTCTGCTACCCAGTTCAGCAGCTTTTTATTCTTTGTTTTACTCATTTTTCTCCTTTTTAAAAGCGTTTTCGTGTTTCAGGAATGTCGCTTTGTTGTAATAAACCAAATTTTTTACTTCATAATTATGATTGCGCTGTCTTTCACTGACCGAGAACCCATGACTCACGCTGCAGTTCCTCGTCCGCCGAATTCACTTTGGCAGCCATCGAGACCCTAAAGAGTTTCAGCTTTTCATACAATTCGACATTATGTACTGCCAATATCGAAACAGCCAGCAAACCGGCATTACGGGCACCTGACTTTCCAATTGCGATTGTGCCGACAGGAATTCCCGGCGGCATCTGAACTGTTGAAAGTAATGAATCCAGCCCGCCTAAATCCGATGTCTCCATTGGCACGCCAATCACAGGAATACATGTAAGCGATGCTACCACCCCCGCCAGATGAGCAGATTTACCGGCACCCGCGACCATCACACGTATTCCCTTTTCGTATGCGCCACTCACGAATTCATGGACGCGCTCAGGCGTGCGGTGGGCCGACATAACATGCGCTTCAAACGGTATGCCAAATTCCGTCAGAGCTTTCGCTGTTTCTGCCATAACTTCTTTGTCTGATAAGCTGCCCATCAATATGGCAACTACCGGTTTTTTATCCATATTTGCATCCTTTTTTATAGTCGTTTAAGCGACCATTAATTTTTCTTTCCCAAAAAACTGCCTATCGGGCTGTATCTAACGTAGGTCCGGTTTCCAACCGGACATGTCCGATTGGAAATCGGACCTACATTGCTGACGCGCCAAAGGCGCGAGCTCTCCACTCGCACACTCCCGCGTGCACGCACTTCCCAACTCCGCGCCTTGCGTGGACCTAGATCCTCCCATACACCCGATCTGACCTGCGAAAAAAGAGCGTTGCAATTAAACCCGAAAAAGAGAGCAAGCCAATACTCAGATAAAGTGCCGCTTTGTAGGATTCAGTATAGCCATGCAAATATCCACCCAGCCCAGGCCCTATAATACCTGCTAATCCAGATGCCAGAAAACAGATCGGGTAAAGCGTAGGAAAAGAAGCATCACCATAGAAATGTGAAACAGTTGCTGCGTAAACAACAAAATTAGAGCCAAAGCCAAAACCAAGCAGAGCAACCGTAAAAAACAGATACCAGTTTGAAAACGGCATCAAAAGAAACACACAAAAGAGGGTCATGCAACCCAAAGAGCGCAGGATGCTCTTGTAACCAAGATGATCAAAAAGAGAGCTGGGTCAGTGCCGTAGAAAAGCTTTTCATCTCCTGTGGTGACGCCGTCTCCATCTGAGTCTTGCGGGGCGAAGCAGTGGTAGAAGCGGCGCGGGGCTGCGGTGGAGTCTGTCCCGAGATAGCGGTTGGTGGTGAGATCGATTGTTACAATCGCCGCTGAACTCCAGAGTCCGGTGGTGAGGTTGTCGCAGGTGTAATACCTCAAGCCGATTGGTGGGCAGACCGCTCTCCGGCCAGCCGATGGTCAGGTTGACGGTGCTGCTGGTCTGCGGCTCAACAGCGGTGAACATCAGATTTGTGGGCGATTGTGTAACGCATACAGATTCGGGCAGGGTCGAATATTTCGACGAGCTACGCCTGATAAGCGATAGGATAGAGCACCAGATTCGGATAGATTTTATAACAACCCATACAGGAAGTTAGTGTAGTAGCCGCTCTATGAGCGGCAATGCATTTTTTACGGCAAGAAAACGGCGGGTAGAAAAACAGAGGGGTAGAAAAATCTGTTGCAGCGCTTTTTTGGCCCGTCTACGCCAAAGGCTACGCCGTAGCACAGCAGGATAAGGCTGCTCTACTTCATTATCACTTTCAATTACACTTAAAGGCATTTCTCCAAACGCACAGCGTTTGTTACTAAAGCAGTGGGCTTCTAACCATGAACTTATCAATGAGTACGCATAGCCTTCGTGTATTGAATAGCCTCATTTGGTTGCGGCGGAAAGCTGCTTTAGTGCTTCAGAGAATATACGCCGAGCGGCCCCAGTCATAGTTATCGCGCTTAAGTGTTTCAGCATCCGGCATGGGATAGAAAATAATTCCGGAAGAGTCAGCTGCATAAATGCCTGTGGCTATTGTCTGGTAGGTGAACTTTCCGCAGAAAGAGCGGTCAACGGTCTTGGTTGGTTTATCTCCGCTGAGTGCCACCTGACCAAGGCAGTCATGGATATGGTCAAGCTCCATTTTGGAGACGGTTCCCACATTGCCGCTGTCACGCAAGTTGTTCTGTTCCAGAATCCTGATATCCGCAAACATGATGGCGGGCAGCTGAATTTTGTGGGTGTCGTCCACAAGATACTTTGCAAAGTCGCCAGGAGCGAGACGGCTGGCAACAAGGGGTGTTATTGGACAAAGTTCTTTGTAAAGAGCGCACCCCTTCCAATCTTCTGTGGCAACGTACTCTGCTTTCGTCAACTCAAGGGTGCGTCCATCCTGTGTAGTGAGAAACAGAGATTTCATATATTGCAATGGAATATGCTCAAGTACGCGGTAGATCGACAAATAGGAGGTACACTTGGGATCTCCGTTGGGATGGGAAACACATTTTTCCTTGGCAAACTCCCAATCAAAGTAATCACCAAATCCACCTTCCACCTCGGCGAAGATCAGCTGCTCTGCGGAGCCCTTGCGATAGCCGACAGCCATATAGCATCCAAACGCCTCCGGGGTTAGCTGTGATGCGATTAAGGCCTCAACCGGAGAAACTGTCAGGTAGTAGTGAATCATGTGTAACCTCCATTTTTTAATTAATTAAAAAGATATGCGAAAAGATTATGTTTGCTGAAAACAGAGACTGCGATCAGCGAGACAACCGCCATAATTTTAATCAGAATATCCAGCGAGGGGCCGACCGTGTCTTTAAGCGGATCGCCGACAGTATCGCCCACCACGGCGGCTTTATGGGCATCAGAGCCGCGTCCACCGTAGTGACCGCTCTCAACATATTTTTTCGCATTATCCCATGCCCCGCCGGAGTTGGCAGTGAAGAGCGCCAGCATGATGGCGGATATTGTGGCGCCAATCAGCAACCCGCCGACAAAGTTAGGGCCGAAGATAAAGCCCGCAACCAGGGGCGAGAGCACTGCGATCATGGCGGGTATTTTCATCTCCTTTAAAGCGCCGACAGAGGAGATTGTAACGCAGGTACGATAATCCGGTTTACTGGTGCCCGCCATGATGCCGGGGTCTGCTTTGAACTGACGGCGCACCTCCTGCACCATCTTGCGGGCTGCTTTGGCAACCGCCTGTATCAATATGCCGGAGAAAAGATAGGGCAGGGCGCCGCCGACAAAAGCTCCGACCAGCGTCATGGGGTTAACCATATTGAGCACAAGATCAAAGCCCCCCTCTGCCTCAGCCCCCTTCTGAGCGTAGAGGAACGAGACAAAGAGCGAGAGTGTTGCCAGAGCCGCGGAGCCAATGGCAAAGCCCTTACCAATGGCGGCGGTGGTGTTGCCAACAGCATCAAGTTGGTCAGTGATATCGCGCACGACTGGATCAAGTTTGGCCATCTCACTGATGCCGCCGGCATTATCAGCAATCGGCCCGTAGGTATCAACTGAAACCGTCACTGTAACAAACGAGAGCATTCCTATGGCTGCCATGGCCACGCCATAGAGACCAGCCGTTAAGTGTGCCGCGATAATGCATGCACCCAACAATGCAACCGGTAGGAATACAGAGAGCATTCCAGCTGAGAGGCCCTGTGTGATGGTCAGTGCCGCGCCTTCGAGTGACGCTGCCGCGATATCCTGGGTTGGCTTGTAATCATAGCTGGTAAAATACTCCGCAATGTTGCCGATAAAGATCCCTCCGATAATGCCGAAAACCGCACTAAGCCAGGGTGAGAGTACCCCAAAACGAAAACCGATATTGGCAACGCTCTCGCCGCCGAACATATACCATGAGACCACACCAGCCAAAACCAAGGTCAACCCGGCACCGGCAAAGGTCGTCAGATTAAGCTCTCGGTGCGGATTATTCGAGGCCCTACGCACCATCATCCACAGAATCGCCAAGATTGAAGAACACAAGCCAACCGCGGCAAAAGCCAGCGGAAAGGCGACCAGCTTCTGCACCAAACTGTTGCTAATCTCGCCAGCGGTTCCATGCGAGGAGTAGGCGGTATAAATGGCCAGCACCACTGCTGAGATCAAGGCACCCACAAAGCTCTCAAGCAGATCAGAGCCAAGCCCAGCCACATCACCCACATTATCGCCCACGTTATCAGCAATCGTCGCGGGGTTGCGCGGATCATCCTCGGGAATGCCCGCCTCGGTTTTACCCACAAGGTCAGCACCCATATCAGCCGCCTTGGTGTAGATGCCGCCACCCACGCGGTTGAACATCGCGATAATGGAACATCCGAGCGCATAGCTGGAGACCGTCATTGTAAAAGGGATATCGCTGATGCCAAGCCAGTTTGTGTGAAACCCCAGATTCGCCGGGTCTAGCTGACCGAGCAGCTTTCCAAAGACAAGATAGATGATACCGAGACCCAGCAGTGCAAAGCCGCCAACGCAGAGACCCATCACACTGCCCCCTTGAAAGGCGACCTTCAGTGTTTTACCGATATCTTTAGTTAAGCGGGCGGTATTAGAGACGCGCACATTGGCAATCACGGCGGTTTTCATCCCCACCCACCCCGCGCTGGCACTTAAAAAAGCACCCAAAGCATAGGCCACCGCCGCCGACCAGGAGACAAAAACGAGCAGCAAAGCTATCACCACCAGCGAGACCCAGAAGATAATCCGGTATTCAAGCTTGATAAAGGCATCGGCTCCCTCCTGGATGGCTGCGGCAATCTCCCTCATCAGCGGCGTTCCGGCATCAATTTTTTTGACACCATAATGATTAAAGGCTGCAAGGCCAACAGCGGCAAGAGCCGCAATAAGTATTACCACTATCATATTTTTATTCCTGAAATGTCATCTTCGTGAAAATTAAAAATTGATTTAGAATAGCTGAAAAATGAGGTTTCGCCAAGTGCAAACTTGATTTAAGAGCAAATTTTCCCTTCACTCCATTTTGGATGAAATATGTACAATGACGCTGGATGCTCCCAGATTTTTAAACCCCAGTGCGAGCAACGCTTTTTCGAGGATGTTATCGCTCTTGCATACGAGTGATTCCACCTTGAAGTTTTCCTTGTGGCAGAGGTCAGTAAAATCTTTCAGTGTGAACAAGTGGATGTTGGGAGTGTCGTACCACTCATAGGGGATCTGCTCGTCTTTCGGCATGCGCCCATGAAAGAGCAGGCTGGTGCGGACACCCAATGCCCCGAAGTTAGGAAATGTGACAACCGCCTGATTCGCCACCCGCAGAATCTGCTGTAAGAGCTTGCGTGGGCGCTTGATAGTTTGCAGGGTTTCGCTCAGAACCGTCACATCAAAACTATGATCAGGGATGATCGCCAAGCCATCGTCAATATCTTCGAGGATAACATCGCACCCTTTGGCAACTGCGGCGATCACTGAATCAATATCAATCTCAACACCCGTGCCTTGCACTTGGTGGTGGTGCCGCAGGAGGTTGAGCAACGAGCCCTGGCCGCATCCGAGATCAAGCACTCTGCATTTTTCGGGGATCATTCTGAGAATTTCCCGGTAGCGGACCATCTTCTCTTCAGAAACACTCTGCCTCGTGCATGTTCTTTTTTGGCCAGGACGCGACTGAGAGAGAAAGGCATTGATGATGCGTTTCAGGTCTGCGGTATGTGTGAGGAAGGCATCGTGTCCAGCCTCGCCTTCGAGATGACAGTAAGAGACCCGCTTATCCAATTTCACCAGAGCTCGTACGATTTCTGTTGACTGCTCGCGGGTGAAGAGCCAGTCACCGTTCAATGACACCACCAGCAGCCGGGAAGAGATCCTCTCAAACGCCTTTTCAAGTGAGCCATAGCGCTCCTCGATATCGTATTCATCCATGGCCAGCGTGATATGCAGGTACGAGTTGGCATCAAAGCGCTGGATAAATTTCCGGCCTTGGTATTCAAGATAACTTTCAATCTGGAAATAGGTGCCGAAGTTGTTTTCACGTTTCACATGGAAGTCAGGTTCGGCTTCTATCCACTCGGCTCGTTTGGAGCGTCCGAATTTGGAGCTGAGCAGCTGCTGGGAAAGATAGGTGATGTGAGCTAATTTCCTCGCGCCAGAGAGACCAACCAGGGGCATATCACTATTATAATAGTCGCCAGTGTTCCAGTTTGGGTCTGATGTGATGGCATGTCTGCCAACAATATCAAAGGCCAGAGCCTGGGTTGTCAGGGAAGCGGCAGAGGCAACCACGATCGCGCTTTCCACCTCATCGCTGTGACGGATGAGCCATTCAAGAACCTGCATGCCGCCAAAGCTGCCTCCAACCACTGCTTTGAGCCGCGTAATCCCCAGTTCGCGTAAAAAGAGCCGGTGTACTTCAACGATGTCCGCCACGGTGATTTTAGGAAATGAGGAGCCGTAGGTCTCCCCGGTTTGCGGGTTGATCGAGGAGGGGCCGGTAGTGCCTTTGCAACCGCCGAGGATATTGGCGCAAATGACCTGATGGTCGTTTGTGTCAATGCCTCTGCCAGGTCCGATCATGGCTTCCCACCAGCCATCCGGTTCTTCGCTGGCTGAAGATGAGCCCGCGGCATGCGCGTCACCGGTCAAGGCGTGGCAGATAAAAATCACGTTGTCTTGAGCGTCATTGAGAACACCATAGCACTCATAGGCAACGTTGATTTCCTCCAGTACCCCTCCTTTTTCAAGGCGGAACCCCTCAGGCGGCAAGCTGAGCCGGATGGTTTGTGCTTCCGCTGTGCCATAAGACTCCTCTGTAATTGTATTATTCATATCATATAATCTTGCCCGATGCGTCCACTGACGCCGCACCAATCAAACCGATAAAAAATTAAATTTTACTATACACGGGGAACGTAAATCGGTCAACCCTAAATAGTTTGTCTTTTACGGATGCTGAATTATAATATGAAATGCGACAACACATTGGACAAAAAAATGTCCCATGCAACAATGCCCCTCAACAAAATCCTTCAAAAAAATTGGAGAAAGGAAAAGCCACATGGAACAGCTAAATATTAGCACAAGCCAAAAAGTTGTTTCTCGAACGTTTATAGGCGTTTAGTGTAGTAGCCGCTCTATGAGCGACACAGAGGTTAGTGTAGTAGTCGCTCTATGAGCGACACAGAGGTTAGTGTAGTAGTCGCTCTATGAGCGACACAGAGGTTAATGTAGTAGTCGCTCTATGAGCGACACAGAGGTTAGTGTAGTAGTCGCTCTATGAGCGACACAGAGGTTAATGTAGTAGTCGCTCTATGAGCGACACATGCCGCTCATAGAGTGGCTACTACATTCAATGTTGGCCGACGATAGCGGATTACGATTAAAAACTCTCGCCCTTAAAATCGTCAACCAACATCGTCGCCGCCATCGTCAACCGGAGGCGCGGCTGAACTCCAGTAGGTCCGGTTTCCAACCGGACATGTCCGATTGGAAATCGGACCTACGTTTTTACGAAACACT